>Ga0129301_1000005_pt1 | contig 104565 bp, 101 predicted proteins | sample ConPoolayeHmetaG_FD_94489 | JGI IMG/M metagenome (GOLD analysis project Ga0129301, IMG submission 94489) | Hot spring microbial mat communities from California, USA to study Microbial Dark Matter (Phase II) - Cone Pool mat layer H metaG ...
AATGTAATGTCTGTCTAGCCCTTTTGCTTTTTCTACAAGCTCTACTGGAGGCTTGAGTTCCTTTGGGAGTTCTTCTAGCATCCTGGAAATCGAATGCCCCCAAACTTCCATATTTCTGCCTTCATAGAGTGCTTTAACCGCCTTTTCGCCAGCCTGCTGGGCTGCAAAACAAGCCCATTCAAAGTCACCATTTTCTAAAGACAGCCTGGCATGAGACAGATCCTTCAAAGCTTGTTTCATCCAATCCTTAGATCTAGAAACCATTTTTTTCCCACTTGCAATTTACAATTCTCCATTTACTTAAGCTTAACTAGATACATATACCTATGATACGAGAAGAAATTTGATAGAGGACCATTTGGCATAAAATTACATTTATGTCTTAAATATTCTAGGAACCAAGAGGGGGATCTTGAGCAACAAAGTCTATGTTACCTCATCTGCCGGGAGGCAAATGAGCGGGCATTAGAGCTCGAAAGATTAAGAAAAGCTTATATGCCTGTATACACTCTGTATACTTGATGTTGTTATGGGGCAAACAGCAGTAGTAACAGTCCGCATCAAAAGGGAAATCAAGGATGCTTTGGAAAAGGCCGGCGTCAACATTCCAAGTGTCATTAGACAGCATCTTGAAGAACTTACATGGAGACTTCAATTGAAGGAGGAGACTGAAAAAATGAGGAAACTTCTTGAAGATGTCAAGCCCTCTGAGCGTGAGTTTTCGGTTAAATCGGTGAAGGAAGACCGTGAAAGTCATTGATTCTTCGGCTCTCATCAAATATGTGGCAAAAGAAGAAGGCTGGGAAAAAGTTGAAGAACACCTGAAGGAAGGGTGCCTTACAGTCGACCTTGCAGTTAAAGAGACAGCTAACGCACTTGCAAAGAAAGCGCTTAGTAACGAAGTTACTGTGGAGACTGCAAAAGAGATCGTCGGTCGCCTGCCCAAAATAGTTAGGATTATACCTCAAAAAGAACATCTTCTAAGAGCGTTAGAAATAGCTGTGGAGCATAAGATAGCAGTTTATGACGCATTATTCATAGCCTTATCGGTAAACACGAACACACCTCTACTGACATCAGACGATAAGCAGGCAGAAATTTCGAAAAAACATAATGTGGTGGCCACTCTAATGTGACACTCGCCATCCATTCTGTTACGCGTCATGCACATGGAAGGGCTTTATCATCCAGCCATCTATTTTTTCCTATATATTATAAGATCACTTGGCAATAGAGGAGGACGGCGGTTGCAGGAGACTTGGTGGGGATTAGAAAAACAGAGGATACAAAGCGTTAAACAGAAAGCTAAAGAACTGATTTCCACACTACAGACTAAGCCAGTTCATTCAGAATATGCCCAGTCAAAGCTGTTCAGAACTATATTTCGATAAAATGTCATCAAGTAGGATATTATATGGCCTCAAAGGTCATCCTACCCTTGCTCTAACACTTAACATAAGCAGATAGATATTTCTTAACGATTTCGTGGAATCGCCTAAGGTCTCAGTCTCTCGCATGCCATTCTGTAGACTGGGTCCAGGAACTTGTAATTTTCTACTATACTCATCATTTCAAGCTTGTTAATGATCCTTGAAAGTGTTGATTTTGGAACTACAACTCCTTTTTCTGCGATGGAACTCCTCACGTCAGACCAAGTCTTTGCACCACCTGCCATAGCCTTTAGGATCATCTTTTCCCTCGAACTCAGTTTATTCAGCTCCTCTAAAGCTAGTTCAACAGCCATGTCAGCTATTCTCATAATATCTTTTAATCCTTCAATATATGATCTGCCAAAGAAGACAAGCCACCCAACTATTCCATCGAACAGCTTAATGGCCTGATCTATCGCCTCATAAGGCGGCTCAATCTTCTCTTCCCTGAATCCCTTTATCAGGAATTCCCTCGATATCTCCTCAGAAAATCGTTCAACATGGATCTCATAAGAATATCTTCCATAGAGGGGAGAAGATGGGCTATCCAAGCCAAGAAAATTTCTTAACAATCCTACTTCAGACCCTGAGACAATCAAAGTAATGTTATTCAGGTTGTCATAGGAGTATGCGATTATGTCTCTAAGCTCAGCTGAAAGGGGAGGCTTAAGAGACTGTGCCTCATCTATCACAGCGATGAACTTTTCCTCTCTCTTGTTGACCTCCTGAAGAAGACCCAAGAGGCTTATTGAATCATATCCTTTCCATCTTATCTCAACACCTGGGCCTGTCAAGCTGATTCCTCTAATTCCTTCCAAAAGTCTTCTCATCCGTCCGAGAGAGCTGTAGACGCCGTCGCTTACCCTCTCGTAAAGCTCAGATCTCCTTATGACACCCCTAAGATCTATGTAGACTCCACTTTTTTCTTCAAGGAAAGTCCTGACAAGACTGGTTTTCCCAATCCTCCTAACACCTAGGACAAGTATAAGAGGAAACCTGCGATCACTGGCTCTATCTAACTCTTTAAGCTCATTTCCCCTATCAAACAGCTCGTTCTTGGATGACTTAGGTCTTGGGTCAAAAAGCACCAGAGTTCCACACCGGAACCTAGTTCCGCACCGGAACTTATAAGTTTAGCTATGTTGGTCATAGAAAAGAGGGAACTGCTAAAATTGAAGAATTTGGTGGAGGATGGTATACCATAGTAGGCGATTCAGCCATAAAGTGAGTAGAGTAAGCTATAGAGACTTGGCCTCCATCGAAAACCTTCATTTTCATATAAATCCTAGGAGTGCGCACGCTAACAGAATTATGTGGATTAAGAAAAAGTTTCGACAACTTTCAGGACATGTTGGCATACTGTAGATTGCATATGGAACACTTGGCTATAAAGAAGAAGATGGGGAAAGGGCTAAGAAGGTTCTAGAGATGATGTGGGAATAAAACTGATTGAAAAGTGGAAGCCCAGCCTGAAGGCTGAGGGAGGAGGTCACATCCTCAAGATCCTAGTGAGATTTTAGGACATCCTGGGAGCATTCGGCATTTAAGCTTGCGGCAGATTTTTTGGTGATCTTAAAGAAAAGGATTTAAACTTCTTTTGGAATTTTGGACCATATGCTTAGTCTGGAGGAAATAAGAGATGCTGTTGTCGGAGCCTCTGGCAGTCTTGATTGTGTTTATGTTCTACTTTTTGGCTCTAGGGCGGCGGGCAGTGCTAGAGATTATAGTGACGTGGACGTTGCTGTCAAGTTTACGAATTCGAACAATTCTCTTGACAAGGCTTTGAATCTCATGTCCGACGTTGAATCCCTGTTAGGTGTTCACGTTGACGTGATCCCTTTGAATATAGCGGATACAGTCATCAAGTATGAGGCCTACAGTGGCGGGATAATTCTCTATTGTAGAGATTATGATAGGTACATGGACGATTTTATAAACGCGGTCGATGAATACCTCGACTTCGAATACGTTTTTAACATATTCTATGAGATTGCTGTGAAGGAGATAAGAGATGCCTGCTCCGCGGGTTAAGGCGAGAATAGACAGGTTTTGGAGGGCTGCGAGAAGACTCCAAGAGATTTCAGGTGTTGACTTCGAGCGATTTATTAGAAGCGAAGATTTAATAGATGCCAGCGAACGCAACTTGCAGGTCGCAATAGAGGCTACGATAGACGTAAGCGAGGCCATAATCGCTTACATGAGGTGGAGGACTCCAAGATCTTAAAAGGAAGTTGGATCTATATTATTGGAGAATGGAATAATAGACGAGACATTGAGCGAACAATTTAAGAGGGCAGTAGGCTTAAGAAACATTCTGGTTCACAATTATGTGTATCTGAAACCAAGAGAATTATATGATGACATCAAGGGTTTTGCTAGCTCGCTGACTAAAACAATGTATAATATCATAGGTTACATTGGAGAAAGAGAAGATAGATCCTTAAAATTGCGAACGGGAAACCCCCATACCGTTTATGGGTGGGATGAGAGCGAACGAAACCTTCTTATCTTCTCTCATGGAAACTTCTTCCTTGCTAGGCATCGGGTAGGCTGAAGTTGCGCCTGTGGAGACCAAGACCTCCGTAACCCCCCTTCCACACGGGCTGACCTGAAACGGTCTCATTTGCTGAGACCTCCGCCGTGGGCGCATGCGGGATCGAGTCTGGTCACAGAAGCAGGAAGCCGACACCTTTCAGGTGTTAGGATTTGAAACATACACTTTCTAATTGAATGTAGCGAATTCGATGTCGTGGTCGAAGAAATGATTGGAGGCGCTTGCAGAGCTCAATTGGGGCCTCCGGAAAAAAAGGGTGTCTGCGGATGCGCCGTCAAAGATTGGATATGCATATAGTGGGCCGGTCTCGTTGGGAAATGCTCCAAAATCGATGGCCTAGCCGAAGCCTATATGTGACTATGTAGGAAACTTCTTGTAGCTGTCCGATCTTAACTATGCTATAGCTTCACCTTTTTCGGTTAGCGAGTAATATTCCCTTCTCCTCCCCAAGATGGTCTTTGATTCGGTCCTCTTGACGTAGCCTAATTTCATCAGTTCAGATAGATGCTGATAGATGGTAGGTATCTCAACGTTGATCTTGTCCCTCTCCTTTACCTGCTTCCACAGCTGGTAGCCATACATTCCTCTTTCAGACAGCAGCTTAAGGATGGCCAGCTTTGTGTCTCCCAGTGGCCTGTTGCCACTCAAGTCCTCTACCAGGGGGCTCAGGTTTGACTTTCTGACCGCTATCTTCTTCATCACCTTAGGGTCTTTTAGGCCGCTTCCAGTTATGACGCAGACTACCTTCTCATCGCCTCTTATTTCTCCCGCCTTCTTCAGCTTTATCAGCCCTGCGATGGCAAGGCTGGCTGCTGATTCGGCGAGGATGCCCTCGTTTTCTGCTAGGAGGCTTGTCGCATCTAATATTTCCTCTTCGTCCACGGAGACCGCGAGCCCCTCTGTTTCTCTTATTGCCTTCAGTGCTGCGTTTCCAAACTTGGGTTCTGCAACGTTCAGGTCGTATACTCTGGTCTTGAATCTGCTGTCTGATTCAACATGTTCTAGACCCTTCTCGAATGCCTTGACTATGGGCGCGCATCCTTCTGGTTGCACGCCAACGATCTTCGTCTTTGCTTCTGACGCTCCGGTCGTTTTGAGCTCCTTTAACATCTTATAGGTTGAATAGGCTAGTCCGCCTTGTCCCATTGGAAGTATCATGTAGTCTGGTAGGTCTTGGCTGAGCTGACAAAATATCTCCAGCATGATCGTCTTCTTGGCCTCGTTTACTATGGGATCATATTCGGTGGCTATTGCTGTGCCTTGTACTTCCCTGCTCTTTTCTCTTAGGTTCTGGGCGATTGTGACTTGGGCGCCGTATGCGATCATCTGATAGAGTTTTCCAAGGTCGATGCCGGGCCTTATGTGGGCTTGCATCCTTAGTCCAGCCTTAGAAGAGTAGGCTGCTAGTGAGGCCCCGAGGTTTCCTGTGGAATAGGTGATTATCTTTGTGCATCCAATCTGTAGTGCTGTTGAAGCAAATAGGGCTGAACTTCTGTCCAGATAAGACCCTGTTGGCTCCACGGTCTCATCCTTGAACCAGAGTCTGTCGACTCTTATCTCCCTCTTGATTCTACTGCCTTCATGTAAGGTCGTGTTGCCTTCGCCCAATGTGATTCGGAATCTTTCGCCTATTCTTGGAAGTGTCCACATGTGCTTCCATATCCCATTCAGGTTTCCTGAGGTCTCCGATGTGTGGGTGTGTTCTGCTTCCACGCTGAGGCCGTTGCCGCACCTCTCACATGCTTTCCTGTTGATGTCGAATTCGCTGACTGAACCGCAGCTTGTGCATTTTAGTATGAGACCTATGATATCTAAACATAGGACTATATATAGGCACCTGCTTATATATGTTTGCGTCGTTCACCAGCGTGATGGCGAACAGGATCTCTGCTCTGTTCACTTCGTCAGTGCTATTGTATGTTGTCTCCTCGATTTTGCATGTGCTTGTGACCCTTAGGCTAAGAGGGTTTGAAAGTGTCTTCGTCAGGTTGTCGATGGAGGAGTTTCTGAAGATGTTGCTATCAAGCTATCTGACGTTTGTCCTTCTCTTTGCCGGTGTTGGGTTGGCTCTGATTATGTTGGCTGATCGATGTTACTATAAGGCGGCAGGTTATGGAGGGATTCTACTGGTGGCCCTTGGGCTGATCACGGTCTGCTATGATCTTTCGGGGTTGCTGGCTTCTTCCATTCTCTGTGAATTCTTCACGTCTTTGGGTGTGTTGGCGGCGGCTGTGGCAACCTACTGTTCTTTAAAGGCTAGGGGATGGAGGCCGCTCCTTAAGCCGTTTACGACAAGAGAGCTTGCTGCAACAAGTATCTTTAGTGCGCTCACCGCAGTCCTCACCGTGGGAACGGGCAGCCTGGTTCCTTCACCTACCGGCGGCTATACTCATATTGGTGACTCGATCATATTTCTGTCAGGTTTGCTCTTTGGATGGAGGGTGAGTGCGTCGGTCGGGGTCGTTGGAAGTGTTGCCGCAGACATCTTTCTTGGCTACCCAAGATTTTATGTCTCGATCCCTGCTCACGGTTTTGAGGGGTTGGTGGCAGGTTTCGGCAGGGATAGGCCTCTTTTGATGAAGGTCTTCTTTCTCTCTCTTGGAGGGTTTGTTATGGCTACCACCTATTTTGTCGTTAACATCTTCATAAAGGGGTTTCCGGTCGGGGTCTTATCCTACGTGAGGGACCTGTTTGGGCAGGCCGGGGTCTCTTTGGTGTTGGCTCTGGTCCTAGAGAAGATTGTCAAGATACGTACAACCACGCTTTCCTAGTCGACTTAGCTCAAGTCTCAGGTTTTCCCATTGCTGCCAAATGCTTATATATCAAACTGCAGCCAATCAACGATATGAAGGAAGAATTATTGCTTATCCCCGGTCCAACTATGCTCTCTTCTAGGGTCTTGAATGTGATGGGTCTTCCTCAGCTTGGACATCTTGACCCAGGATTCGTGAAGACGTATTCGGAGGCTCTTGAGCTCACGAAGTACCTTTTCCAGTCGAGGGAAGGGCTGCCCTATATTCTCACCGGGTCTGGAACCTTGATGATGGAGGCTGTTGTCGTCAGCCTCATCGAGCCCGACGACAGGGTTCTGGTCGTAGACACTGGTCATTTCGGAGAACGTTTTGGCACGATCGCTGGCATCCACGGTGCAAGAGTTGATTTTGTTAAGCCCGAGCTCGGTAGGTCGCCTTCTTTTCAAGAGATTGACGCGAAGCTGTCATGTGCCGACTATAAAGCGCTCTTTGTCACACATGTTGACACTGCCACAGGTGTTGTGAACTCTGTAGCTGATATGGCGTCTGCTGCTAGAAGACATGGTGTCTTGACGATTGTAGACTCTGTCTGCGGTGTCGGTGCAATCGAATTGCTCTTCGATCAATGGGGGATAGATGTTGCCTTGACTGGCTCTCAGAAGGCGATAGCGGCTCCACCTGGGCTGTCTCTGGCTGTTGTGTCAAAGAAGGCTCTTGATGTGATGAGTAATAGGAAGACGCCGATACGTTCCTACTATATGGACCTGCTTAGGTGGAGGAAGGTGATGGAGAATCCTAGCGTCTATGTCGCCACACCCGCGGTCAACCTTATTGTTGCGTTGAAGGAGGCGCTTTCGGAGCTTAGAGAGGAGGGGCTTGAGAGGAGGCTGCTTAGGCACAGGATCATCGCTGACGGAATACGGGCAGGCATCGAGGCCTTGGGGTTCAAGATTGTAGCTGAACAGGGCTGCAGGGCTAACACTGTGACAGCATTCTATGTGCCTGACAAGAAGGCGGGTGAGCTCCATGCTCGACTGAAGAGCCAATTTAACATCCAGTTGGCGAAGGGGCTCTACGAATATAGAGATCTCATGTTGAGGGTGGGACATTTTGGCACCATTTCGGCAAATGATGCGGTCAGCTTCGTGGCCGCCCTAGAGGTTGCCAGCAACGACCTCGGTCTGGCAAGCAAGAGAGGTGCGGTCGAGGAAGCTTTAAGGTGTCTGGAGCAGCTTAAACCATAGCATGTACGATGGGCTTCCTAGATGAAGCACAGGTTGGGCAGGTTGCGGCCACGGTCAGGTTGTGGCTTGGCTCAACTCTAGGAAATCTCCTCTCAGATGGAGATATAGGGTCTTGTAGAGTTTGAACATTCTGGAGTAGACTGGATAGTTCGAGGGGTTCGGTCTCACAACCTGCTCTACCTTGACCAGCTTCTTGACCTCGTCGAGGCTGCTGTAGACCTTTACACCTAGGCCCGCTATCAGGGCATCGCCGATGGTTTCAGTAACCAGGTTTTCTGTTACTTCTAGCTCTTTTCCTATGACATCTGCCACTATCTGCCTCCAGAGTGTGCTTTTTGCTCCTCCTCCACCCATCCTTATCTTGCCTATTTGGAATCCCATTTCTTCGAAGGCTTCCAGGTTATGGCGGAGGCTGTAGGCGACACCCTCCTCAATCGCTCTTACGATGTCCCCTCTCTTGTGCTGTGCTGTGAAGCCGAAGAGGACTCCCCTTGCATTCGGGTCCCAGATTGGGCTTCTCTCGCCTGAAAGGTAGGGTAAGAATATTATGCCCCTTGAACCCGGAGGTGATTCGTGGGCTTCGGCGTCGAATATCTGGTAGGGTGACGTTCCCAGTTTGGTGGCTTCCGCTTCTTCGAATGCGCCGAGTTGATCTCTGAACCATCTCAGAGTTAGTCCTCCTCCATGCATCAGCCCCATCGCGAGCCATCTGTCTCTTATAGCGTGGCAGATGTTGATGAACCTCGCGTCAAATCTTGGTTCGCTGAGGCAATAGCATAGTCTGCCCAGGGTTCCAAGCGTGTAAAATGTGTCTCCTGCCTCTAATATGGCTGATCCAACGGCTGCTCCAACAGTATCCATGCAGCCTGCGACGACAGGGGTGCCTTTCTGGAGCCCTGTCATCTCAGCAGCTTCTGCTGTGACCTCGCCTACGACATCGGTTGAAATGTGAGGTTCAGGAAGTTTGTCAACTGGAATATTTAAGAGGTTGCAGAGCTCACTTGACCAACTCTTTCTCCTTGTGATATCGTATAGGAGGGTTGTCGAACATCTTGACCAGTCTATTGTATAGTTGCCTGTGAGCTTCATTGTAGCATATCCTGTGGGGACCATGAACTTGTACACTTGCTCGAAGACTTCTGGCCTATTCTCTTTGATCCAAAGTATCGTTGGCGCCATGAAGGTGCCTGGCGCTATCCTGTTACCTGTTATCCTGAAGACGGCTTCTTCTCCCGCGATCTTTCTAATTTTTTCAGCGAACTCTGTGCTTCTATTGTCGAGTTGCATTATCGCATTTGTCACTGGCCTGCTGTCTTTGCCGACTGGCACACATGCGTTGGTGCCGCTTACGCATACGCCTGCTATGTCCTTTGGGTTGATTCGAGAGGCTTTAATGGACTCCTTTATCGTAGCCTTTATGGCATTCCACCAGGCTTCAGCGTCTTCTTCAACCATTCCGATGGCTGGGCTGATTATTGGATACTCTTGCTGGCTTGCAGCGATCGGCTTGCAGTCTTCTGTGAAGATTTCGCTTTTGGTGCTGCTTGTGCCGACATCGATGCCTAGTAGGTAGGTCATCTGGTCATCAGTATGGAATTGGCAGAGGCTTGCCTATTTGGAGGCATGCTAGAGCTATCTGGGCTGTTGCTTCAAGTAGGTCGGCGTAGTTGTATGCTTCTTCTAGGTTTCGCCCGACTGCTGTGGCTCCGTGGCTTTGCAACACGGCCACCTTCACAGTCTTGTCCTTGAAGGCTTCCTTGGTCTTTTCTGCGAGCTCTATTGATCCAGGCGGCCCATAGCCTACTAGTGGGCATTTGCCGAGTATCTTGAGTCCCTGAACGGTTATAAGGGGGACCTCCTTTCCCGATGTAGCGAATGCTGTCGCTGCTATAGAATGTGAATGGAAGACTGCGTTGACGTCAGGTCTCACTTTATAGATGCCTAGGTGTAGGTTTATCTCCTTTGATGGTTTGCCTTCTCCCTCTAGAATGTTGCCGTCTAGGTCGATTGTGATCAGGTCGCTTGATTTCATGTTTCTGAAGGAGGCTCCGGTCCTCTTTATGATCACCTTGTCTCCGTTCTGTAATCTGGCGCTTATGTTGCCTCCTGAAGCTGAAATCAGCCCCCTTCTATACGCCTCCTGTGATATCTCCACACATTCCTCTTTGAGTCTATCGAAGTCCGTACTCATGTTCCTATAGCAAGAGACATTAGTAGATAAGTATTTTTGTCATGGGATGACAAGCGTCTTCAACCCTTCACCCATCTGCTTCATCGTGAGGCCTTTGGCGATCTCATCCAGTGCGAGCTTATGGGTTATCAGAGAACGTAGGTCAATACATCTGTTGTTCACGAGTTCGACGGCTTTTCTGTGTAGAAAGGGTGTGGCAGCGGAGGCTCCCGTCAACTCGATCTCTTTGTAGTGTATTATGTTTGGGTCGATGGTTATGCTTGAACCCTCCGGTGACCCGGCGAATATTACGATTCTGGCTCCTTTTCTCGCAGCCTTCAGCGATTCTTCGATTAGCCTCGGTACGCCTGCTGCTATCATGATCTTGTCCGCCCCCTTGCCATCGGTCGCCTGCATGATTGTCTTGGAGACCTCCTCCTTGACTGGATTGACTACGATGTCTGCGCCGAGTTCTCGAGCTTTTTTGGCTCTGAACTCGTTGACTTCGCTGACTACTACTAGAGCTGCCCCAGCTAATCTTGCAAGCTGCAGGTGCATGAGGCCGATTGGGCCTGCTCCTGCTATCCATACATGTTCACCATGTTCGACTTGTAGTCTTAGTATGCCGTTGAGGCAGGCTGCCAGGGGCTCTGTTATAGCGGCCTCTTCATAGGATATTCTGTCGGGCAGCTTGATCACCGAGCCGGCGATGATGGCGTTGGACGGTATCTTGACGTATTCGGCGAACCCGCCGTCGTACTCGTATCCTATTGTCGGTCTTTGTACGCATATGTTTCTTCTGCCCATCATGCACGCGTAACATTTTCCACATGATATCACAGGGTAGACTGTCACCCGCTCTCCTGTACATATTCCATTAACATCTCCTTTGACTTCTTCGACTTCTCCTGCAAACTCGTGGCCTATTATCTTCGGTGTCTCGATCTTCTTTGTTCCCATGTATATTCTTAGGTCTGTGCCACAGATTGCGGCTGCCTTGACCTTCACTAAGACTTCTCCCTCTTCTATCTTTGGAATAGGGCGCTCTTCCACTCTTATGTCAGAGGGGCCATAAAATACTGCTGCCTTCATGAACTCATCAGGTCTTCCAACAGATATCCCTACTTATATCTATTGCAGTGGGGAGTGGTCATCATGCTGTGAAATATGTGGTCTAATATCATGTGTGGCCTAGATAGCAACTCTTATTATTTGATCTTTTGACGATTGTATGTGGCTGGAATGTGTGCTGTTCATGATACTGTCATGGTCGTTGACTTCGGAGGCCAATACACTCATCTGATAGGTAGAAGGATCAGGGAATTAGGGGTGTACAGTGAGATTGTAGCATCTGACAGCTTGCTAGATGCCATAAAAAGTACTTTATGTGTCAAAGGGATCGTGTTCTCCGGCGGTCCTTCGAGCACATTTGAGCCAGATTCCCCTCAAGTCGACAAGAACGTCTACTCTCTTGGACTGCCAATCTTGGGCATCTGCTATGGGCATCAGCTGATCGCCTCCCAGCTGGGAGGTGTCGTCGAAAGAGGCGACTTCAGAGAATATGGCAGGACAACATTGGAGGTGGTGGAATCTGGTGACCTATTGAAGGGTGTTAGGCGGCGAACTGTGGTTTGGATGAGTCACGGGGACCAGGTGATAAGTCTGCCAGAAGGCTTCGTCGCATTAGCGAAGACCAAGAGCTCCAGATATGCGGCTTTCTCGGACAGCAGACGGAAAATATATGGTGTGCAGTTTCACCCTGAAGTAGCTCACACAGAAGAGGGGAAGAAGATCTTGAAGAACTTCCTATTCAGAATCTGCGGCTGTAGAGTGGAATGGAAGGCTTCATCCTTTCTATCTCAGGCCCTGGAGCATGTCAGAGGCGTCTACAGGGGGGGTAAGGTGATCTGTGCAGTCAGCGGAGGACTCGATTCCACTGTCACAGCCATATTGGTCAAGAAGATAGTAGGAGATAATCTTGTATGCGTCTTTGTTGACAACGGTCTCCTCAGAAAGGGTGAGGCGGAATCCGTCATGGATTCTCTGAAATCTTCGGGCGTCAACCCACTTTATGTTGACGCATCACATGTGTTCCTCAACCGTCTGAGGGGTGTTGTGGACCCGGAAGCCAAAAGGAAGGTCATCGGTGAAACTTTCATAGAGGCCTTCAATGATGTCGCGGGTGAGTGGGGGCCTTTCCGATACTTGGCGCAGGGCACCCTATACCCTGACGTTATAGAAAGTGCTAAGGCAGGTGGTCCTGCATCGACGATAAAGACCCATCACAACGTTGGCGGTCTGCCAGACAAGCTGCCCTATGAGCTGATCGAGCCACTAAAGTACTTCTATAAGGATGAAGTCAGGGAGATCGCGTCTGCTCTAAAGTTGCCTGATTCGATCGTTAAGAGGCACCCTTTTCCAGGCCCAGGTCTTTCAGCGCGGATAGTTGGGGAGGTGACTGAAGAAAAACTGAAGATATGTAGAGAAGCTAGTGCGATTGTGGAAGAAGAATTGAGTCGATCACGATACTACGATAGAGTCTGGCAGGCATTCGCCTACGTCGGCGACGATAAAGCAGTCGCCGTCCTAGGTGATGTGAGAAAATACGGCTACATCGTCACAGTCAAGGTTGTCTCATCTGAAGATGGCATGACCGCTGACTGGGTGAAGCTGCCGTCGAGGATACTGGAGCGGATAAGTGTTAGGATAACAAATGAAGTCAGAAATGTGTCGTCGGTGAACTATAATATCTCAAGCAAGCCTCCCGCCACCATTGAGCCCCAGTGATCACTGCGCTTTGTGCAGGAGGCTGTCTGCTGAAGGACAACTGTAGCTGGTCCAATTTTGCTCTCTGCTCTATTACTGCAAACATTATGTAAATCGATGTAGGCGACAAAATCTAAATATGGTTGGAGCCAAGGTGATGTGTATGCCTGTTGATTTCGACATCGAAGTCAAGAAGAGGGCTTTACTTGATGCAGCAGCACGGGTTTCGGTTGCCGCTCGCACCGCGCCGAAAAGTAGGGGTCGAGATGACCTCTTGATCTCGATTCTGACGGATGAGGAAATGGTGCGGCTTGCTGAAGAGCTTGAATCTTTGTCGTCGCAACGTGGCATAGGATGGTTCAAGCGTGATGCCGACAGCGTTAGAAGGAGCCAGGCTGTAATCCTTTTCGGGGTGAAGGGCTCTAAGGCAAGGGAGCTGAACTGCAGCGGTTGCGGCTACAAAGACTGCGCCGAATTCGAGTCGGTCGAGAAGATTGCTAAAGCCGACTTCTCAGGTCCGAACTGCATATTTCCCCTGATCGACCTTGGAATAGCATTGGGTTCTGCGGTAAAGTTGGCATGTGAGCTTGGCGTTGATAATAGGATCATGTACACTGTTGGTCTTGCGGCTAAGAAGCTTGGTTTGATTGACGCAGATGTCGTAATGGGTTTGCCTCTTTCGGCGACCGGCAAGAATATCTACTTTGATAGGCCGAAGGTGGTCTAGCTGGCTGTAGCGCAGACTCGATCTAGATCTTAGCCTACTCGTATCTTAGAGCAACTATGGGTGGAACCTTTGAAGCCCTGTATGCTGGAATCAGCCCACCGACGGTTCCAACAAAGATCGCCATGCCAAGTGATCTTAGGAGAAGGTCGATGGTGATCGCTGGCTGCGCGTTGATTGTGAAGCCGGCTGCGCCGCTGACTGAAAACGAGCCTATGTTTGAAAGAAGATAGGCTCCTGTTGTCCCAAGGGCTAGTCCTATGACGCCGCCTATGACGCTCATTATTACTCCCTCGGTAAGGATGAGAACGAGAATGTTCTTGCTCGAGAATCCGAACGCCTTCAACACCCCGATCTCCTTTGTCCTCTCTATTATTGAAGTGAACATGGTCGCCATCGTCCCGGTTATCGCGACCGCGAAGGCTGACGACGAAAGTGAGAAGAGCAAGAAGTCTAGTGTGTCGACGATGGAGTTTATCGTCTCCGCGATCTGCTGGAAGGCGATGACCTGAACTAGGTCTCTGTACTTGTCTTTCACCTGCTTTGTTATCGCGTCGACTTGGCTGCTTTCCTTTGCGATAATGAAGAGGCCCGTGTACTGTGTCATTCCCAGGATGGCCTTGCCTGAGCTCAGTGGAAGGAAGATGGTCATATCTGGGTTTACGATTATCGAGCTGCCATACTTCGCCAGAGACCCAGATATCCTCAGGGAGACCGACTTAAACTCCAGTTTGTCTTCCTTGAAGATCGGCACCTTTAGGGTTATCGCGTTTCCGACATCGTAGATTCTCTTGCCATCCTTGGTGTGTATGACCTCGTAGCCTACTGCGGCTGACGTGGTCATGGTCTTCTGTGGCATGGTTCCATTCTCGAATTTTAGGCTTGAAAGAGACTTGAACATGATATCTAGGTCTGTTGCGTATACGGCGACCTTCAGCTGCTCTCCATCACTTCTCTTGAAGGAGGCTTCTGTAGAATAGAAGGGTGTTACCTCGTCTACGTTCTTCATATCCTTTATATTCTGTACCATCGTGTCACTTATCGTATACCCTTTTTGTGGGAAGATGACTATCGTGTTTCCCCCTAAAGATGTCAACTGGTCAAGGATCGTCTGAGAATACCCCTGTGTTGTGCCGATGATTGTAACCATTGAAGCTGGGCCTATGGCGATCCCTATGATCGTGAGAACTGCCCTCAGCTTCTTTTCCGATAGCACTCTGAAGGCGAAACGTAACACATCTGAGGGTCTGATCATGGTGTAGTCAACGTCATAGGCTTATGTTTGGTCTTCTGATACATCCTATAGATTATGATGCCGCTTCCAACAAGGAACGCTATGGTGACCGCCACCAGTGCCAGCTTATAGCTGTCTCCCAGTTGCAGCCATGGTACTGTCTCCGTTTTCGTCTCCGTCGGCTTCGTGTAAACTGTCACGTTTATTGGAAAGACTGATGTGACAGGCTCATTGAATACGTTTCGATACTGTACGATCAAATAGATGGTCTTTTCGCCGACGACGTCTTTTAAGGTCGTGGTTATGCTCACTGGCACCTGTGAGCCGACATCTACGTCTCCGACGTATGCGTAGTTTCCAGTCAAGTTCTTGAGGGCTGCTCCACCGAGAGATACCTCGACATTTCTTGCCTTGTATGTTCCGAGATTTAGCAGTGTTGTGGACACAGTAAGCGTCTCCCCCGACCTCGGCTGCTCTGGAGAGATGGCGGTGTCCATCAGCTTTAGGTCGACGACTCCTTCAACGTAAACTATTGCCGTCTGGTTGAATGTCCGCCTGTTTCCCAGCATGTCGCTGTAGCTGATTACGATCACGATCGGCAGAGATCCCATGTATGGCGTCTGAGGGTTGACGGAGGCGAGCCAGGTTAGGTTCGCATCCCTGCCGGCTCCAATTTCGGGAAGGTATTTGATCGCGGACGAAACCGAAATCCCCTGCGGGGCTCCCCCTATCGCCACATATACGTCCTTGATGGATGCTGTACCATTGTTTCTTACAGAAAGCTGTATTGTGGATGTTCTGGTTCCTATCAGGAGCCTTGATCTGCCCTCCACTATATCCAATGTGTTGGTTGAGCCTGGAAGCCGATAGGTTACGTTGGCTTGTGCCTTCTGCCTGCTGCCCCATTGATCTATAAAGTTGAATTCTATGTTGAGTTCGTAGTCTCCTATGCTGGTGTCGGCATCGACGTCTGCCTGTACATTCAATGCAAGCACGTCGCCCTTGCCTGCTTGGATCTGTGTTGGAGGGGTAGTCTGTCCGAGGGGTAGTCCTTGGCCTGAAAGCAGGCTAACTATGTCCTGGATTTGCGCTGTTGAACTGTATATTGTAGGTGTCACGTTGACCTTGTTTGTGCCTGTCTGGGTTGACTTGAACCCCTTTGGCAAGGCTACTGTAGCGTAGACTCCCCTCATCTGAGGCACTTCACTGTTTCTCGCCAGGATTAGTAGCATTGCGCCGGTGCTGCCTGGCCCTGGACTGGACCTCATCCAGTTCGAATATATGGGCTCAAGTCCTCCTAGCCTGTTCACTCTCACGGTTACTTTGGAGTCTTCAGACATTCGCAGGCTTTCTCCCCCGCTCAAGAGAGTGTACTCGATGCTCAATTCGCCTACATAGTTGCCTGCTGCCGTATCCGATTTCACGTTTACGCTGAATGACAGTGTTGTAGTCTGCCACGGGTTTATTGGGCCTGAAACGTAGCAGTGAAATCCGTTCAGGTTTCCCTCTCTGAAGTGCTCCGGAAGCTTGAGGGAGGCGTAGACACCTGAGATCGTGTATGGTGCCTGATTTGCTAATTCTACATTGAAGGTGGCATTTTCTGTTCCAGGATATGTTGGATAGCTGTTAGCCCACCCGCTGCTTACGATCTTGACGTATGGAGCCTGGACAGGGGGCTTTAGGACCTCGATCTGGAAGGTGATGTTCTGACTTCGCTCCAACTGAGCGCTGTAGACTTCGATGAAGTAGACGCATTCTATGCTAAGGTTGTATCTTCCATATGCTGTGGATGGATCTATGTTCAAGTAGAAGGTGGCAGAGGAGAAGCCGCCACCAGCCAAGTTTGGTGACAGCTCGACTACGTCGACGACTCTGTCGAAGGCTCCGCCAGTGTCAAGCTTCAAGTATGCGCCTCTGATAGAATAGAATCCTCTGTTTGTCATTTCAACCGTCAACGGTACATACTTTGACCCAGGATAGGCGGTTCTCAGGCTGCCTTCTGTACCCCAGTAGGCGGTTAGGAGAGTTAGCTTGGAGTTGTATCTGTCCGGGTCTTCGACCCTAACTGGCACGTAGATGGTAGAGTATACTATGTTGTTGCCTGATGTGGGGTTTGCGTTGAACGTTAAACCCAATATTATGTTGTAGTCTCCTGGGTTAACGTTGTGGGTTATGTTGAAGTCGAAGGTCATTGTAAAGGATGAGCCGGAAGGTATTGTACCCACTGGATAATTTAAACCTATTAGCTTGAAGCCAGCCGGCGCCAGCACAGAGGATTTGAGGCCAGAGAATGTGTCTTCCCCTCTATTTACTATTGTAACAGAAAGTTGCACGTCTCTTGCTCCGGGGATCGCGACCGCAGGTTGTCCGTTGACGACCCATTGTACGGCCGCGAGATCTAGATAGAATGATATGCCGCTGACGACTATAGGCAGTGTGAAGTTCTGGCTTAGGAGAAGCTGGGAGCCGTCTCTTGAACCGATGCAGTTGAAGGCTGCCTCCGCATAATATGTTCCTGGGCTGACGTTTGTCGAAATATATATTGGCCCAATAGATATGGTCGCGAAATTGCCGTATCCGATGTCAGCTGAAGATGTGGCGTTTATAAGGTTCTTTCCATAGGAGTCTTTGAAGCCGTTTGGAAGCTTGACGTAAACGAGGGTGTCACTTAATGTGAACTCTCCGAGGTTCTGGACTTCGACGTCGAGCACGATCGCCCTTGCGCCAGGATAGTTTCTTTCGAAGTTATTCCATCCGATCCTGACAATCTGGAGGTGGGGAGATGACGTTTTGGAGACTTCAAGTTGTAGACTTAGAATGTTTGATGACCTGTTGGCTGCATTACCGTATCCTATGAATGTGCAGTTCAGATGCAGATCTTTCTCGTATACGCCAGGTTCTGTTGTTACAGGCACAGAGAGTTGGTTGAATGAGAGTGTGAAGGTGCTTCCTCGGCCAACATTGTTGGCTGTGCTTGCTGCCTTTGATGGATAAAAGTCTTCTCCAAGGTTCAGCTCGGCATCGACTACGTTGATGCTGTCTTCTCCGATGTTCTGTAGGATGACGTTGAGGTCTAGATTGCGGGCTCCTGATGATGCGTTGACTCGATATCCTCCTGCTGTCGTCCAGTAGACGCTTACTGTTCGAAACCCGAATGTGGGAAAACTGCTTACAGTAAAGCTTACCGTAACATTGTCTTCGCCGTCGACGTAGGATATGCCATCGAAATATGTGTATTTGAGCGTCGTCGTGCAGCTGTAGTCTCCTGACGTCACGTTCTCGAAGATGTCTAGGGGAAAGTTCAAGGTGAAGATCTCTCCAGCCTTTATCAAATAGCTTGTGGTTCCATTGTGTTGTGTGAATCCAGCTGCTGTGACGTTTTTCTTTCCATCAAGGCTCCGTATCCCCTCAGGAAGGAAGATCTTCCCTGAGACGCTTGTCAGATCATGGCCGAAATCGTTCCTTATTGAAGTCGACAGTATGACATTGAAGCTTCCAGGATAGGCCTTCTGTGGGTTGGATTGAGACCCCCAGGCCGAGCTAACAAAGAGGAAGTTTCCCTGTGCTTCCGCGACATGTGGAAGATTAGATGGATAATTCTGGAATATGAGGAAAAAGATCAGCATGAACGAAATCTTTTCGATGTTCCTACGTCGCATGCTATAACACATAGCCCTGTTCAGGTGAAAATATATATGTCTTACATGAAGGGGCACAGAAAGCCCACACATTTTAGAAGCGGGGAATGAATGCGCTCAAATATCCGCTTGAATGACAGCAGTTTAAGCGGGTCGCTCATGAAGGCTAAGAAGGCCATCAAGGCTAAGATTCTTGAGCGAGAATTTGCGTGAGCCATAGAAAACCTTACATAGAAAAGAAGAAAGGGAAGAAGGAGCCCACATTTTCAAATATCTTTCCAACTTCAAATGTCAATTAAAGAGTTACCATCACTCAAACTCATACAAGCGCGTCTCAAAATAGGAAAGATATATGTTTATAAAAGTCGCCCTACGGTAAGTTCGGCGTTTATAGCAAAAAAGAGCTTAAAGAACTAACAAAATTCTTTACAGAACATCCCCTTCAATCTAGCAAACAGGAAAGTTTCCTTTTGTTTAAAGAGGCGTATGAAATACTTTCCAAAAGAGAGAAAATACGAGATTCAAGAGGACGTTTTATTTTCAGTCTATCAGATGATGAGTTAAAGAAGTTAGAAGAGATAAGAAATAAAATGAACCTAACCTACTCTGGGTGGAAAAGCCTGCGATAAGAAACAAATATAACTATCATATGTCTATGGCAGAGGGCTAAGCTGACACAACCAACAATCCCATAGGATAAGGCCCATAAAGAGCGCCTACAAATTTTGAACCACATAACTCTTCATGGAGGTGGAAGGATGTCAGGGTTTCACTATTTGAATATGCACTTTGAAGGGTCTGGGACTTCCTCGCCTTGGATTGTGCCATCTCTTATGTGTAGGACTCTTTTAGTGCAGGACGCGACTTCGGGATTGTGTGTCACAGCGATGATCGTCTTACCAGCCGAATTCAGTCTCATGAACGTCTGCATTATGACCCTCGAAGATGCGGTGTCAAGGTTTCCTGTCGGCTCGTCGGCTAACAGTATCTGTGGGTCCCCGACTATCGCCCTTGCTATGGCAACCCTCTGCTGTTGTCCACCTGACAGCTGGTTGGGCTTCTTGGTAAGCCAAACCGCTTCTCCTCCAACCATTTCAAGTGCTCTCTTAACGGTTTCCATTCTCTCTTCGCGGCCTATTCCTCGAAGGACTAAGGGGATCTCTATGTTCTCGAGGACATTCATTCTGTTGATTAGATTATATTGCTGGAACACAAAGCCGATCTTGACGTTCCGTAGCCTTGAAAGCTCGACATCTTCGAGTCTGCTGGTGTCCACGCCATCGATTACCACCTTGCCTGTTGTCGGCTTGTCAAGTAAGCCAATAAGGTTCATCAACGTAGTCTTTCCGTGGCCAGAGGGGCCCATGATTGCCACGAACTCGCGTTCATAGACTTCCATATTGACGTCTTTGAGTGCCCAAAAGTCGATTCCCCCCGGTATCTTGTAGACCTTGGATGCGTTCTGCACCTCTACAAGCTTTCTGCCCTCCATCACAATCTATACGACAAGTTTTTCTGAAGATAATAAAGCTTTATCGTCTGTCAGCTGGGAGAGTGTAGACGTCTAATTCTGTGATCTTATGCATTTTATGAGGAGCGCTATTGCCACGGTCTGCAGTATCAGGCTGTAGGTGAAGACTATTGAAAATGTGATTGAGTAGTCTAGGAATAGGCCGAAGAGGGCTCCGCTTGCCAAGAAGCCTAAGCCATATATGGTGTTGAATAGGCCATATGCTGTTCCCCTTGATTCTGTGGATACAAAGTTGGATACGGCTGCCCTATATATGGACTCTTGCATGCCTAGGATCGCGCCGAAGAATATACTTGCCAACACGAGCGAGAGTAGTCCTCCATCTTGATACACGAATAGGGTGGGGATCGTGGACAAGGCGAATGGTAGAAAGAGGATCTTTAAGCCATGCTTGTCGAACATGATTCCTGAAATGAGGGCAGTCGGCGCATCTACTAATTGGACGAGCATGAATAGTAGTGGAATCAGCCACTGCCCGTTTACCGGATCCAGCATGGCTGAAGCCTTGTAGAGGATCAGGGACACGTGGACGAGTCCTAAGACATTTACTCCAACGGCAAATATGTAGAAGTAGAATCCTTTAGAGAACCTCAGCGTGCCCCCGGCTCTTTTCGGCATCCCCTCTGCGACCTTTCCCCTAACATTAGCGTACATGAAGAAGAGGATCGTGAGGAGGGCAAAGTATGGGATGAACAAGGTTCCGAAGGTCACCGAGTAGCTGTTCATTGTGTAGTACATTAGGGCTGACACAAGAAGTGGGCCGATCACAGCTCCAATTTGGTCCAATAGTTCATGTAGGCCGAAGGCTTTTCCGACGCCGACTCCCCTGCTGACGATGGATACGATCGTGTCTCTTGCAGGAGACCTTATAGCTTTACCCACTCTCTCCAGTATTACCAATGTGGCTGCTAAAGTCCAGATGTTCGTAAGCGAAAGCATCGGTATGGCGATGATGAGCCCGTAGCCGAGGAACATGAACTCCCAATATGTTCTTCTTTCATCTGTAACGTATCCGCTGATGAGTCTCAAGGCGTATCCGATGAAGTCGCCCAGTCCTGACACGGTTCCAACAGCGAGTGCTGAAGCTCCCAGGAATCGTAGGTAGTCTGGGACCAGCCCCCTTCCTCCCTCATAGACTATGTCGCCCATCATGCTTACTGCTCCTATGAGCACGATCGTCATGTAGATCGTTCGGGTCCTGCTGTCCATGAATCTCTTCCGCTATTCGATGGTCGAAGAAGGCTTGATGCGGTATTTTAGTCTTCTCTTGCAACTGTCTCGAGAAATCTTCGTCTCATCTTCTGGAGCAGTTCTTCCCTGTTTCCATAGATCATCTTGGGCTTCATCTTATACCCTTTTGCGAGAACGTAGGAGAAGAGTAGGGGTGCGGTTATTGTGATGTCCGAGTACACGGTTACCTTGTTCACTTCCTTCTGAGGCTTTATCTTCCCCCATGAAACTGCCTCCTGTAATGTGGCTCCTGATAGTCCACCATACTGTGGAACGTCCACAGACATCTGTATTACGTAGTCATGGCCTCCTCTGCCGATGGCAAGTATTTGATCTAGCATGGGTTGGGTCTGAAAGTAGAAGTTCTTGGGTGATCCTCCGCCCAATACTATGACGCCATTTTTTGGACTGTCGAATACTATTGCTGCTGTCTCTAGGACGTCTATGTCTGGGTCAACTGATAGACCTCCTCCATTCAGCTTAAGCCGTGCGATGTTCATGCCGATGCTTGAGTCGCCGGGGGAAGGCGTGTATACTGGTACGTCGTATTCTGCTGCGGTGGCCAATATCGACTCCTCTGCCCTTGGCGCGGTTTCGAGTAGTCTCTTGCCTATGGCATGATGTAGCTCCGCTGTTGAAATAGGCTTCGAAGTTCTGCTGCTGTATTCGCCTGCCGCCTCCCTGACGAACCTGTCGGTCTCGAGCAGTGTCTCATCTGGGATGAAGATGTCATATATTCTCACGATTCCCTGCTTAAGGAGCAGTTCGTCGTCCACGTTGTAGGTGCCTTGATGCACTGGTAGGTTGAGGGCGAGGTGGATGTCATGGTAGAGGTTTGCGCCTGTCGAAATCATGAAGTCTATGAGTCCTGCTTTTATCGCTGAGATGATATATCCGCCTAAGCCTGTCGGCGTGAAGGCTCCGGCCAAGGTCAACGCTATAGTAGTTTTGTCCTCGATCATCTTCTCGTAAAGCTTGCATGCTTCTGCCAGTCTGCCAGCATTGTATGCGCCTGAGTTATCATAGCTTTCTATTAGACTGAGTATGTTCTTTGTGTCATCTGGAGTTAGCCCTCTGATCCTTCTGCCTGATAGAAACTCTTGTTTAGACGGCATCGGTGGCTTCCACTTTCTCCGAGTTCTTAAACTTATATTTCGCTGAATGATATCGTCTAAACGAAGAGTGGTAGAAGCTTCTGTTGGAGTACGTCGAATATTCCTCGGTTGGTCATCCGCGCTACTGGAGCGACTGGTAACGCGAGGACCATTATAGGCATTATCGAGGTATGATATTCAGCTATCCCCATTTCCTTTGTAACCTTCCTGAAGTGGTAGACCTTCTCGGCTATCTTTGACGCTGGCTCATCTGACATTATGCCGCCTACTGGAAGCTCGACAAGTGAAAGTATCTTCCCATCTTTGACCGCGACCAGTCCTCCTTGGACTTCGATCAGCCTGTTTACTGCCACGCTCATGTCGTAGGGGTTCCTGCCGACGACTGTTAAATTGTGAGAGTCGTGGGAAACCGTGGATGCTACAGCCCCCTCTCTTAGAAAGTTCTTTATTATCCCTATCCCTCTGCTGCCTGTCCTGCCATGTCTCTCAAGTACGGCGATCGTCTGAAATTCTCCAGGATTCAGGATCCAATCTTCGACCTCTAGCTCTTCTTGGACCAGCGCCGTGAGTATTGTGCCGGCGTCGAAGACGCGAACTTCTATCTTTCCCTCTTTGATCGGCGCCTTTATCTTGAAATCGTCTGCCGTAAACTTTGACGCGAATTTTACAGTCTTCTTGGCTGAGGGTGGAACTTGGTATTCGGGAACTGTTTCGACGAGTTTTCCCTGTTCTCCAACTATTTTTCCTTCAGCTATGACTCTGTAGACGTCGAACTTGCTGAGGTCTGGGGTGAGGATGATGTCTGCATTCTTGCCTGGTGCTATCGCGCCGAGGTTAAAGAGCCTAAGGTGCCTCGCTGGTCGAATCGTGGCAGCCTGTATTGCGTCGACTGGGTCGACACCGTTGGCTATTGCGGCTCTGACCGTATCGTCTAGGTGCCCCTGAGATACGAGGTCGTCTGGTAGGATGTCGTCTGTCACCAGTATGAAGTTCTGGTGGTCCGGTATCGTGCTGAATCTCTTCACAAAGTCTTGTTGGTAGAAGAGGTCTTTTCTCAACTTTGCATACATTCCTACACGCATCTCCTCGGGGACTCCTTCGAAGCTGAAGTTCTCGTGGTTGGCGTCGATCCCTGTTGACGCGTAGGCGCAGAGTTCTCTACTGTTGAGCATCATGTGGTGTCCATCGAGTACCACGTTTGCTTTGACGCCTGCCTTGACGATGTCCGTTATCCTCCTATGTAGGTTGATTACGCCAGGGTAGTCCATGATCTCCGCGAGGCCGATGACCCTCTCCCACTTCAGCATTTCTTCGACGTCTTCTGCGAAGAACTCTGCTCCGGCTGTCTCCACATCCAATAGTGCGGGGACGCATGTAGGTACAAGAATGAATACTTTAAGTGGCATGTTGCGGCTTGAATCGATCATCAGCCTCACACCATCTTTGCCTATCACGTTTGCGATCTCGTGAGGGTCTATTGCGACGGTTGTAGTGCCATGAGGTAGGACTGCTTCAGCGAATCGAGTCGGTATAACCATGCTGCTTTCAATATGGAGGTGTGAGTCAATCAATCCAGGTACAGCGTAGAAGCCGCCTGCGTCAATTTCTTTTCTGGCCTGTAGAGGGTAGGCGCCTGCTTCTCCGACGTAGGCGATCTTGTTTTCCACTATCCCAATGTCCGCCTTATATATTTCTGCGGTGTACACGTTGACGAGTTGGACGTTGACTACTGTCAGGTCGAACGGTGTCTTCCCAACCGCTGCCTCTATGAGCTTCTCGTAGCTCATCTGGTTCCCCCTCACCTGCTCCAGTGCATGAAAAGAGAGAGCAGCTGCGATGGGGTGCCAAGTGTGAACGCGTACACAAAGAAACCTATAATCCATGCCGCAATATATATTTTGTCCCATTTTGTCGCCTTGGTTGTGTAAATGTATGTTCGCGTCCCATAGGCGCCAAATGCCCTGTTCTGGACAGCCATACTCGTGAGCTGAGACTTTCTTATCACTCCTATCAGTAGAGGTTCGACGGTGATCTGCAGCCTCTTTATTCGCCCTCTTATTCCTTTGAGTTCCATGTCCACCCCTCTCACGATGTGGGCGTTTGTGATGCTCTTAAGTTCATCCTCGAATATTGGAACAAATCTGTAGGCTGTATTGATCATGAATCCGAACATGTATGGCACCTTCAACACTTGTACTAGGCTAAATGTTAGCCTTCTGGGGTCGGTTGTCTTTGAGAAGATGACTCCAGGCACTACGACCGCAAGCATTCGAAGTCCCATCGCCGCGCCATAGAATGTGTCTCCTGTCACCAGCACGTTCAGCAGGGAAACGGTGAAGGCTGTAGGCGCTATTATCGCAAGAGCCTTCGCCATCTCAACAAATCCTATCTTTCCACCGAACTTGCCCATGAGAACCTGCACCATGAGGAGTGCCAACACAGAGTATGGGTCTGTCATGACGAAAAGAAGGAAGACTATTATTATCATCCAGATGAACTTGACGCTTGGGTCCATCTTGTGGAAGAGGGAGTTGCCTGGCCTATATTGCAACCTCAGCTTCATCTGATCACTTCCTTGACAAGTTCCGAGCAGAATTGGTCTGTTGTGACGATTTCTGGGCATGTGAGCTTGGCGGCTATCTTGTGGACAGGAGGATCATCAAGGCCTGATGCTTCAAGGATTTCTCTGCTATTGAATAGGTCGACGACGTCCCCTTGGAACACTATCTGACCGTTGTCTATAACTATGACGTTGTCTGCGCACATGGCGAGGAAGTTCATGTCATGTGTAGCGATTATCACTGTAATTCCTCGTTCTTTGAGTTTCTGAATTAGATGAATGAGATGCTCTGTGCTCCGTTTGTCTTGGCCTACGACAGGTTCATCCATGATCAGTACCTTGGGTTCGAGGATCAACATTGTCGCGAAGCTCAACCTCCTCTTTTCTCCCATGGATAGTGTGAGCGGGTGCCTGTCAGCCATCCTCTCTAGACCGAACATCTGCAGCATTTCCCTCGACTTCTCTTCTATGACCGTTTTGTCGATGTTTCTAATCTTTAGGCCGTACTCGATCTCGTCTTTCACGGTCTTCGTAACGAATTGGTGTTCTGGATACTGGAAGACGTAGCCGATGTCGCGGAACACATCTTTCCTGTTGATCGAGTGGATGTCGACACCATTGAGCATTATCCTACCTTTTGTAGGCTTCAGTAGGCCGATCATGTTCTGGAGCAGGGTGGACTTGCCAGATCCATTGTGTCCGACAATCGCAGTTGTTATGCCACGTGGGATCGTTAGATTGATGTTCCTCAATATTTTGGCCCCGTTCTCGTAGCTGAATTCAAGGCCTTCGACTTCTATGACTGTCTCATAGGATTTTCTTTTCCTCTCGCGGTTCTGTGGCTGCAGGTTGAACTTGTCGTATTCGACTTCTTTCATGCGAAGGGGGACCGGTGTTATCCCAAGACGGAGAGATATTTCAACTATCTGGGGGAGATATAGGCCATACTTTTCCATGAGGTCCTTTCCATGGTTGGCCAAGATGTCCCTTGGTCTGCCATTTAGGACAACTTTTCCTTCATTGATGACTATTATTCTGTCGTCATCTTCCAAGAGCTCTATTATGTCATCTACTTTATGCTCTACCAGGATAAGCGTCTTCTTCAGCTCTCTCAGTTTCCGGATTACTTGGAAGACTTCTTTGGTGCCTCTTGGGTCCAGGTGGGCTGTAGGCTCATCCATTGCTATTATCTCTGAGTTCATCGCGAGAGCCGCTGCTATTGCGAGCCTCTGCTTCTGTCCTCCACTCAATTCTGTAACTATTCCATCTTTTTTGTCGTAGAGGCCTACGAACTTGAGCGCTTCCTCCGCATCTTTGATGATCTCTTCTCTAGGCCTGAGAAGGTTCTCTGGGCCGAAGACGACCTCATCCCAGACGGTCATCTGTGTAAGCTGGGCTTCTGGATCCTGCATGACAAGAGAGATCGTCGTCGCCATCTCATAGACCTGAGATTCGGTTGGGTTCTTGCCGTTGACTTCGATATGTCCCTTTATTCGTCCTCCTATCTCATGTTGTAGGATGCCATTGAGGGAGTAGAGAAGCGTGCTCTTTCCCGAACCTGAAGCGCCAAGAATGAGCACAAATTCTCCATCTTCAATCTCTAGGTTAACTTGGTCAAGGGAAGGATTCTGCATCCTCGGATACCAGTATGATAAGTCCTGTAGCTTGATCATCTTAGCTCACCTCCCCGAACAAAAAAAGGACAGGGTAAGGTCTCCTACCATTACGATTCTACCGTCAACTCGCTGCCTTTGAATCCTACTGAGCTCAGAAGCTTCGAAATACCCCATACCACTATTCCAGTTATGATGCCCCCAATAATCGTCAACGTATAGTACCAAATGTAGAGGAGGTATGCAGGCGACCCTGGAAACTGTTGAGTTGGAAGAACGAGGACACCGAGCCACGCCAAATATATGGTTTCTCCAAAAAGAAGCATTATGATGGATGCGATAAAGGTCTTCGCGAACTTGTTCAGTCTATATCTGAATACTATGGCGCCGACGTCAGCAGCCAACCCTTCTATGAAGTTGTATACAAACACCATGGCTCCAAATGGGTTTCCAATCGCAAGCTCTATCAAGGTCCCTGGCACCATCACAATTGTTCCGACACCTATCTTACCTATGAGGACGGCTGAGAGAAGCCCCCACATGTAGAAGCCGGTGGAGAAGACTGGGCCAATCAGTGGGCCGACGAGCGCTTCGAGCTGAGCTCGGCCGATACCCCAGAATCCCTTGAAGACGCCGCTGACGGCGATCAGAGCCCCCATGAGAACTATATCGCGGACGGTGTACATGCTTAGGAAACCTTTCCTAGACCCCCTTCCCGCCATATTTTTCATCACTGCTTGTAAAAAGAAGGTTCCTATATAATCCTTGTTAACAGGTTCGCATCAAAATCTGGCGTTTGGCATAAGCTGTCCTTTCTGCAAGCTCACAGGAGAATCCGATGACGTTCGCAGGCGCATGTGGCTTAGCAATAACGCTTTTAAGGGCATGATGTCACCTTTCCCTTATGAGCGGGGAATATTCCGCTGAAGATTTTTGGAGGTTTGACATCAGAGTTGGTGCTGTGTTGGCGGCAGAAAGGATTCAGGGTTCCCAAAAGCTCATAAAGATGGTTGTGGATCTCGGCAGCGAAAGCCGGACGATTGTGACTGGGATAGCTGACGAGCATGATCCCACAGAGCTTGTTGGAAAGAAGATGCTGTTTGTAGCAAACCTGATCCCTAAGAAGATATTTGGCATAGAGAGTCGGGGGATGCTTTTGCTGGCTGAAGACGACAAGAAAAGAACTTATCTGGTTGTCGTAGACGACGTTGTTCCTGTCGGAGCCAAATTCTATTGATTGTAAGCTTATAATGGTTAGTAGCAGATCGACGATGGTATGACTAAGATATCGGTTGGTATTGTTACTGCCGGAGGAGATGCTCCAGGCATGAATGCCGCGATCAGATGCTGTGTCAGGCTTCTGCTGGCAAATGATGCAAGAGTCGTTGGGATAAGAAGGGGTTATAGAGGACTACTGGAGAAAGATTTTGAAGAGCTATCATCTCGTAGTGTCGGTGGAATAATCAACTTGGGCGGCACAATCTTGAAGACAGCCCGATGTGAGGAAGTCAAGAGAGAGGAGGGAATCGAGCTTGCCGCACGAAACTTGAATGAGCTTCAGCTGGATTATCTTATCACGATAGGGGGAGAGGGGACCTTTAGGGCTGCCAAAGAGATTTCGAACAAATCTCACATACCAGCTGTCGGGATTCCCGCGTCAATCGATAATGACATAGAGGGAACAGAGGAGACCATAGGATTCGATACCTCCGTAAACACTGCCCTTGACGCGATAGACAAGATCAGAGACACAGCCATCTCCCACGAGCGCCTTTTTGTAGTCGAAGTGATGGGTAGAGGAAGTGGCTTTATCGCCGTAACGGTGGGGTTTGCAGCTGGCGCCGAATTCATACTGATCCCTGAAATACCTCTCGATCTTCAAGCCTTAGTTAAGGAATACGAGAGGATGAAGGAGATGGGTAAGAAATCGACGATAGTCGTGATGGCGGAGGGGGCTGCCAACGGATATCTTCTCTCGGAAGAGCTTAGAGCAATGACAAACGCAGAAGTAAGATTCTCCTCGATAGGGTACATACAGCGTGGTGGCTCGCCTACCGTACGTTCAAGGGCTCTTGCAACCTTGTTCGGGGAGAAGGCAGTCGAAAGCCTACTATCTGGCCACAAGAGTCTGATGGTCGGCATAAAAGGCGACGAAATAGTTACGTGCCCATTGACGGGCAAAAAGAGGGCTCTTACAGGAAAGGATCTCAAAATGCTGCATATAGCAAGAGAGCTTGCAATATAATATCACTATCGAAGCAAGATACCTGCGGGGCCCTCTCAGCTTTTTCCTCACATCCGCATATTCCGCTGGGGCAGAAACACCAAGATATCACTCTTCCACCAAATGCCAGATTTAATGATTGTGCATAAGCGTGTCGCCAAGTATAATATGTCTTTGTAGGTTTCTCTGTTCTAGCTTCATAGGGATGCTCGCTGTATGGGTTTTGAGGAAGCTTATCTATTCTAAGTAAATCCTTTAGAAGCATTCAACAGAACTTCTTGAACCAAAAGTCTCACGAACGTGCACGAGACCGGCTGTGTGAACGGCATTAAAGTACCAAGGACAAAAAAATCATAGAAAGTTTCTTCACCATCACGAGAAGCCTTGAGTCTTGAAAAATTTTTCCTCGTAAGACTTACGAGAGAACGAACTCCATATCTAAGAACGTCAGGTGTTTTTGTCCATACTTCCAATGAAACTTCTGCTTCTAGCATAATGATTTCCTATTCTAAGAGCGAAGCTTTTATAGCCGGACTGGGACCTCTTCCTATGGTTCAGATCACGATCATAGGTGCTGGCAGCGTCGTCTTCACAGGAAGGCTTACAGTAGACCTATGTCTTTCGGAGGGCCTACGTGACAGCACCATCGTCTTGATGGATATAGACCAAGAGCGCCTCGACAACATGTACCGTCTCGCAACAAGATATGCAAGGGAAACGAAGGCGAAATTGAGTTTTAGGAAGACGACCGACCGGAAGGAAGCCCTTGAAGGAGCAGACTTTGTAATCAACACCGTCAAGGTTGGCGGCTACCAGCCTATGGAAACTGAGCGCATGATCGCAGAAAAGTATGGATACTATAGGGGTATAGGAGAGAGGGTCAGCGACTACTATGGTGGTGTTGGCGCCTATCATCAACTGAAGTTCTTTTTGGACTTGGCAAGAGACATAGAAAAGGTATGCCCGGAGGCTTGGTTGATTCAAGCATCGAATCCAGTATTCGAAGGAGCAAGTCTGCTGTCAAGAGAAACGAAAGTCAAGGTTGTCGGCGTTTGCCACGGCCACCTGGGATACCTTGAAGTCCTTAAGCATTTGAGGCTTCGACGGGAAGAAGTTCAGGTTGAAGTGGCCGGATTCAACCACAACATCTGGCTCACCAAATTCCTCCACAGGGGTGAAGACGCATACCCGATTATAGATCGATGGGTGAAAGAGGAGGCTGAAAGCTACTGGAAGAGCGACGAATACCTTAAGGCTCCTGCCTGGGCAACCGAACAGATGAGCCCTGCGGCAGTAGACATGTACAGGATGTTCGGCCTGTTCCCCATAGGAGACACGGTAAGAAGCGCTTCGCCGTGGTGGTATCACATTCGCCTGCAGACAAAGCAGAAATGGTACGGGCCCACAGGTGGATTCGATTCGGAGATTGGATGGCTGATGTATCTGCAGTCGCTGAAAGAAACGCTTGAGCATCTGCGTTCTTGGGCGAACGATCCAAAGATCAAGTTAACGGAGGTGTATCCTCCAGTTCCCAGCAGAGAACAGCATGTGCCTCTTATAGAAGCTATCGCAAACGATAAGAGAGCGATATTGCAGCTTAACATACCTAACAATGGTGCGATCAGCGGCATACCTGACGATGTGGTGGTGGAAGTGCCGACGTCTGTGGATGGTACGGATATCCGAGCTTTTCCCGTCGGGCGGCTACCGCGTCGTTTAATGTATCACGTTCTGCAGCCTCGGCTGCTCAAGATGGAGCAGATCCTCCAAGCCTTCTTGGAAGGAGATAGAGAAAGCCTGCTTCTCACGATAGCGGATGACCATAGGACAAGTTCAATAGAGAAAGCGAAAGCTCTCCTGGAAGAGCTGCTTCAGCTACCGTGGAATGTGGAGGCTGCCAGACACTACAAGTAGCTGGCTGCGATCCATCTTGGAAGAGGCTCCGGATACACCTGGTTGTGGACAATCTGAAAAGTGGATTTGAATGTATTAAATTATCTTAGACCTATGAAGTGAAAGTTTTTATCTTAAGCGATAAGGTAATGCAAGTGTGGTGGTTCTTTGAGCCTACCTGAGATTGTCAACTTGATGCACAAGGGAGAATACCAAGGTGCCATATCTATCTTGGAACGTGGTGTAAGAGATAAGAATAAGTCTCCTCTTGAGAAGGCAGAATACTGCAAATGGCTGGCTGAATGTTACATGAACCTGGAAGATTATAAGATGAGCGGTGACTGGTATCTGGAGGCTGTCAAGAACATTCTATCTCAGGAGATAGAGATGAAGCTTAAAGCTAAACAGGCTCTGCCTTACTGTGAAAAGGCCCTAGAAAGGTACAGGGAAGGTGGGGATGCGGTGGACGTGCTTGAGGCAGCCAAGCTTAAGCAGAAGCTTTCTGATCTCTCAAGGTAGCCTTCAGATCTCATATTTGCGGCTACAAGAATGGGCTTGCAGTTCTAGTTGACAGTTGTCGCTGACGGTGTGCGTTCAGAAGGATGAAGGTTCAGAGAAGGTTCATCTGTTGTGGGATTGATGGAATACTTTACCAGTGTGCTGTCGAGTTGCAGGACTTATGGCGCTGTGTTCAGTTGAGTTGGCCGATCGGTAGGCCATCCCCCCTGATGTCGCAGCAGGCCCACTTGACGCCCTCGCGGATCTTCACTCCTTGTGCAACACCTAAGTTTGAAGGAAAGGAGATTGTCTTGATGTCGTATGTACCTCGCAGTCTCATCACTTCCACCCCTTCTTCTGCAGTCAACTGCCTTGGGTGATCCCAGACGAATCGTGGGCTTTCTACTGCCTCCTGTAGGTTCAACTTGAAGTCTACATAGTTTGCAACGAGCTGAGTATATATTTGTGGGCGATAGTCTCCGGCGCTTGATCCGAGCGCCAGCGTTTCCCTCGAATTTGACAGGATCAAGGCGGATAGAGTGTGTAATGTTCTCTTTCCAGGCTCAAGCTTGTTTACGCCATCAAATCTGAAGTAACTTGCCCTAGAATTCAATGGTATGCCGTAGTCTGGGACTGTCAACCCTGATCCGAAGCTCAAGAATAGACTCTGGATTGCGGAAACAACATTTCCTTCTCTGTCTGCGGCGGCGAAATAGGTTGTGTCTCCTTCAGCGTTCAAATTTGGGCTGTCAGGGCTAAGTCTGTTGAGAAGCTTTCGTGAATGTTGCTTTGACAGCAGTCTCTCAAGGTCTATCTCGACGAATCTTGGATCAGAAAGGTTTTCATCCCTCACCCTGTAGGCTGTCTTCGCAAGCTTCACGAATGCGTCTACAAAATCGGCGGAGAGCCTCTTGTACCTCGAAATGTCATGTTGCTCCATGAGGTTGAGTAATATCAGGGTGGTAGCGCCCATGCTCGGAGGAGGCACCTCATATACTTCATATCCTCTGTAAGAGATCTTTATAGGATCAACCCATTCGGGCTTGAACCTTTTCAGATCATCTTCATCAAGCACTCCACCTCTTGATCGAACATATTCTGCTATTGCAGCACCTATTTCACCTTCATAGAAGGCTTTAGGGCCGCCTTCCTTTATCAAAGATAGAGTCTTAGCCACCTGAGGATACTTTAGAAGGTCGCCCTCTCGTATCCTGACGCCTCCTCCTAGGAAGGTTTCTACGCAGCCTCTGTCACTCTTTAGTATGTCGATGTAGCGGTCGATGGAGTCACAGAATTGCCTGCTCGCAGGGAAGCCGGTTTTAGATAGTTCGATAGAAGGCTCCACAACCTTGCTGAAGTCCATCGAACCAAATCTTCTGTGAAACTCGAAAACGCCGTAGACGTATCCTGGGACGCTCACCGAAAGAGGACCTCTGGCAGGCATACTGTTCACGTATCCGCTGCCTTTGACTTTTTCGATCGTTAGCGCTTTCGGCGCGAAACCTGAAGAGATAAGGCAGTAGTTCTTCTTGGCTCTCTCTTCATGGTAGAGGGTGAAGAAGTCGCCTCCTAGGCCTCCCATTTGTGGGGCGGTTACGGCTAATGCTAGGCTTGTTGCCGTCGCTGCGTCAGCCGCATTTCCTCCCTTCTCCATTATGTCGACCCCTATCTTGGAAGCGAGATAGTGTTCGCTGGCTACGACGCCTCCTCTGGTTATGAATGGTGTCTTTAGCGCCACGTTTGTGTTCAAGAACTCTTTGGTTAAAACCTTTGTCCCACTATCTTAATATATAGAGGCAGTATGTCGATTAATGTTCGACTTGCGTCTTCGAAGATGTAATCTAGAAGACTTGGCGCATGTTGAAAGGGTGGAAAGGGTCTCTTTTTCGAGGCCGTTTACTCGAACCACCTTCGAGGCTTTGCTTCACAGCAATCCTGAAGGGTTTATTTTGGCGGAAGATGAAGGAAACGTGATAGGATACATAGTTTATTCGGTTTCAAGAAATATTGGTTCTATCGTCTCTTTGGCTGTGCTGCCGGAGTATCGAGGTAGAGGAATTGGCCAGATGCTACTTGATAACGCATTGGATACACTTGGGGGTAAGGTTGATCTCGTAGAGTTGCAGGTTGGGGTCTCCAACTTTGCCGCGATAAGCCTCTATCTTAAGAGCGGGTTTGCGGTCTCTTGTAGGATCCCGAGATACTATCCTGATGGGGAAGACGCTTACCTGATGAAGCGGATTCTTTGAAGGCAGCCAGCTTTCAAACTAGAGTCTCGATCTTCGTTGGACGTTTTTATGCGACGAAGTCGTAGAACATCCTTTCTGCCTCATCTACAGGTATCTGTTTTGGTGGATGCTTGAACGCGTATGCTGATATCGGCATCACGGTGCCTTTTGCCTTCTTGGTTAAAGCTATCTTTGTCGCCCTTATCACATCAAAGAGCACAGAACCTGCATTCGGTCCATCGAAGGTCGAAAGCTTCAAGTCTATCTGCAGCGGCGCATTACAGAAGTAGGTGCCTCTGATCCAGAAATAGCTGTCTCTCTTGTTCTCCAAGAATTCCACATAATCAGTTGACCCAGCCACAACCTCTGTCTTGTAAGGTAGAGAAGCTTCTATGGCCTCTGTCTTGATACTTCTCTTGGCCTCTTTCGTCCTCTCCATGGTCTCCAGTGATTCGGTTCCCCCGCCTACATCAAGCTGATAGGTTTCTTTCACATAGACGCCGTTTCTGGTCAGTAGGTTCAATAGTGTCTTGTGGAGTGCGGTGGCTCCAAATTGGTCCACCAGATCATCTCCGACCAGTGGTAGTCCGGCTTCACTGAAAAGTCTTGACCATTTCCTATCATAGGCTATGGGGACTGGTGTTGCGTTTATGAATCCATTTGCCGCTCTAAGGGCCTGCTCCGCATACCATCTTGAAGCCTTGACTGCTCCACTCGGAAGCAGATTCACCATAATCTCTGAACCACTCTCCTTTAGTACGTCGAGGACGTTTGAGTCTGGTTCGCTGCTGAGCTGAACCACCTTACTAAGACCTTCGCCAACGCCGTCGAGAACAGGCCCCTTCTTTACTATGACATTTGTCGAAGGCACATCTGATACTCTGAGGGTGTTGTTGGGGGGTGCAAAAATGGCTTCTGAAAGGTCCTTGCCCACTTTTCTCTTGTCCACATCGAAGGCTGCCACTACCTCGATGTCTGAGGGAAAGAAGCCGCCTAACGTGGGATTCCTGACTCCTCTAAAGTTGCTGGCGCCTCCAACCTTTCGGTAGAAGGCCAGACCTTGCAGTAGTGAGGAAGCACAGTTACCGACTCCTACGATTGCGACTTTGATCTTTGGCAACTTGCATCTTGCAGGAATGCCATAGTGTTGATCCCTTATAAACTGTTGTGGCCTGATTCCGTTTGCAGCATAGTCTAAGGAACGATTCTTGTTCAAAAAAGGAAAGGGGAGGGATATCTAGAGCTTCTTGCCTACTATGAACATCTTGGTACCGCAGACGGCGCAGACGCCTTTTATCGCCGGCTTTCCATTCTTTAAGGTTACTTGTGTGGTGTCTCTCATTTCCCTTTTCGCTTTGCACTTGACGCAGAATCCTTCCATACGTACCGCCTATGGGCAAGAGTTGACGCATATAAATTGGTTTCTGAGTGTTCAACAAGCCAACTTCAAGATTTGAAGTATTTGAGGTAATCGATTTATAAGACTGCTGCCGCCATAGATGATTGTGCGTCTCCATCTACAAAAGAAGGCGATTCGCTGCTTTGGAGTCGCCGAAAGTTTCCGAAAGGGAGTTCTAGCTGCGTCTGTCCTTTCAGGTGTTGTCATGAGAGCTGATTTCATAGTCGATGGAATCATCTTCGGGAAAGCGACCTTAGGTGGCGATGATGCAACAGAATCCATAAGAGGGATGTTCGAAGGCATGAAAAGGAAGGATATTAACGTGATAATGGTTAGTGGAAGTATCGTGAGCCTGTTCAATATAGTAGACGTCGACGGCTTACATGAATCCCTAAACATTCCTGTGATCTCGCTGACGTATAGGCCGTCAGAGGGTCTAGAGGAGCATCTTAAACGCCATTTTGCAGATGAACCATCGAAGCTGGAGGCTTACAGAAGACTTGGAGAAAGGCATCAGATAACCCTGCACACGGGCAAAAGGGTCTATGTAAGATGCGCGGGAATAAGCGATGAAGATGCCACAACCGTAGTTAACAGGTTCACTTTGCAAGGCAGCCTACCGGAGCCGATAAGATTTGCTAGATTGCTGTCGAAGGCGGCCTTGAACTTCCTCTCCTCTGGCCACGTCTGAAACAGCTTCTTCCATACATGTAAATGTACAGTTGTGCATACCCGGCATTCTTGCCAAAGGCCTTTCTGGCCGTGTTCCCCAACTTGATATAGAGGCTTCTGTCGGCCTTCTTTTCTCCACACAATCTTGACTCAAAGTACCTTTGTTCTTCACAATTGATGATTCCTTTCAAGGCTGTAGTATAAGCTCTGCAGACCCACACATCTATTGGAAAGGCCTCCATCTTCTCGAAGCCATATAGCAGTATACAGTCGGCAGCCTTTGGTCCGACACCCGCCAGTTTAGCTTCACCTGAAACGATCATGTTCCATGCCTTCTCATATTTTGCTTCCATGAGTTCGTCAACGAGGCTGTCGTCTTCAGAAAGTCTTCTTGCGGTTTCTAGCAGATATTTTGCCCTATACCCAAGGCCTGCTTTGAGCAGGTCTCCTGTTTCTAAACTGGATATCTTCTCAACGGTTGGAAGTGTGAAGAACATCATACCATCCATTTCCTTCTTAGAACCAAATCTTCTCGAAAGCTCGGCGATCATCTTCTCTATGGCAGGTATACTCTTGTTCTGAGCGCAGACGTAGCTGATTATGGTCTCGAAAGGATCCTGCCTGAGGATTCTCACTCCAGCGTATCTTGAAATAGCGTTCTTCAAGAAAGAGTTTAAGGCGAGACATGTGTCGATTTCCTTCTTTTTGTCCTTTAATCCGAGAAAGTTTACAGCCTCATCCTCTCCGATCTCTTTGCTAGATGCCACATGCAGAACCTCACCTGTCTGGTGGATTCTTAACAGTCTGCCTCTGCTAGTTCCATACCAGTACCCCTTTATCTTTTTCCAGCCGAAGATTTGGCCACTCGTAAGGCAATAGTTGACGCTGAATCGATCATATCTTGATAGAGTCAGGCTGATCTCGAACAGTTCTGTCACCAAACCCACTGGAGCGGTTAACCTTTCACGTTCTTCATGGGATAATAAAATGATTTCGTTTGCATCGCCTTTTTCTAACGATTCGGCTTAGATCGAATTCCATCGTATGAAGTTTGATGTTGGATGCTTGCTCCAAGTATCTGTCGATGTGAGACTACCGGCGGTCTTCCCAGATAGACAAAAGGTAGTCTTTCTGGTCCACGAAGGTTTCTGCATCTCTCCTTGTAATTGATTCCGCTTCTTCATCCGATAGGTTAAGTGTGTCTCTCACATGGTTTGCTACTCTCCCCATCCAGAGGATGCGGTATGCTTCAATGATGTCTTCCTTTTGATTTTCTGCAGATGAAATCCAGCTTTTGGCAAAATGGAAGGAAATCTTAGCCCAATCTCTGGCTGAAATAGGCGTTTGGTCTTTTGTACATTTGATGGCTGTCTCGACAAGTTCATCCGGCAAGACCCTTGCGATGGTTGAAGCGTGATCTCTGACCCCTTTTGTGTATGCTGCAAACGCTGCTTGATAGTCTACTTTGAAGGGTTCAGGTGGTGTGGGCTCAATCTGTCCTTTGAATACTTTTGTTTCCCTGAAGCCCTTTATCGGCTTCCAGACATAGGCGTAGAGGCTCATCGCGTTGAATAGTGCTCCGACGACCTGTCTGAACATCGGTGCAAGATGTCTCGTGGGATCCTTTACGTCATGTACCTTTGCTCCTAGTAACGCTTCTGCAACAGGCAACTTATTCGCGAGCGCTGTATGCGTTATGGAAATGTCTATTCCGAATCTCGGTGTGTAGGGGGTAGCCCACAATGGTGATTCGAGCATGAGGTCAACGAGCGTTCGAGACAGGCCAAAATCGCCGCCTATAGGTTGACGCACACCGACGCCGTAGAGGGCAGTTGTCATCGGATATGCTATCTGATTTGTTATGGTGCCATCATGCTTATATCTGAGATATCTTGGCGCTACGAACCCGAACCCCTTGATCAACGGTTTAACAAGAAGGTGGACCCACTCTGGGATGATACTTCTTAAGTCAGAATCTACCATAGCCACTTCTTGAGAGCCCAGTCTGCGTGCTAGCTCAAAGACCAGTTTTATTGCCGAGCCCTTTCCGGCTGTCCCTTCATAGGTTGTGACGAGCAGCTCAACGTCCTTAGGAAGTGGAGTAGACGCTGCTGTGTCGCGTGTGCTATCCAGTGAGTTGCCATCAGACACGATGATGGCGCCACGTCTGTCCGGAAAGTAGATGGCTAATCCTTCTCCAACTTGGCTTACTACATTCTGAATTGTCGACTCATTGTTGTAGGATGGTATGCCCACCAAAATGTCGGCACGTCTGATCCTCTCAACAAACTCTTTTACAGTTTCCATTCTGTACCATGGTTGTCATCGTGGTTTAAATATGTCTTCTGGTAATTAAAAACCTTATATTGGAAAACGTGATCGCTAGGTAGTGGTTATGAGGATGTGAGAATAGCCGTAATAAGGACAACTTTGAATAAGGGATCTGGACAGGCTGTGCATATTAGGGAGACCTCTAGGCAGCTTATGTCCAGAGGCTATGACATACAGGTCTTTTGCAGGCACGTTTTCGAAGACATGGGAGGCATTCCTGTTACTGTCGTAGACGACCCCCTGAAGGATCTCCCATTTGTAAGACACCTTTCTTTCGCTTTCTCTGTTGTTGGAAATGTTCAAGACTTTGATCTAGTGCATACACAATATCATCCTGGTGTTTTTGCGGGTTGTGTATCCCATTTCTTGAAGGAAAAGCCTCACGTGTTCACATATCACGGTTTTGCCCCGGTCAATGTTTGGAGTAGTGGCCGTCAGATGTTAAAGATGATCGACCATAGAATTGGAACCTTTCTTGCTGCAAGATATGGTATCGACTATGCTCTCACGGTGAGCGAATACTTGAAGCGGGAGCTGGCAGAAAAGTACCTGTTCCCGAGTGAACGCATTTTGGTATGTTACAATGGTGTCGACCTGGAAAGGTTCAGTCCACATGTAAGTGGCGAAAGTATAAGAGACCGCTTCAAGCTCGGAAGCAAGCCTGTGGTCCTCTTCTTGGGCCGTCTGGTGCCCTACAAGGGGGTTGAATTTATGCTTCAGGCAGCGCCTCTGATTTTGAGAGAAGTCCCTGACGCATACTTTCTGGTGGGTGGAGCCTCTAGACATGATACGTTGAAGATAAGCAGACTTCTGGCTGACCAGAGGGTCAGAGAACGGTTCATCTTCATGGGTTATGTACCTGATGAGGAAGTTGCCCAGCTTTACGCCTCATGTGATGTTTTCTGCTTTCCTAGCTTATGGGAGGGATTCGGGATCCCTCTAGCGGAAGCGCAAGCTGTAGGGAAGCCGGTTGTGGCTTTCAACAACTGCGCTGTACCCGAAGTTATTGAAGACCAGCGCACTGGCATTCTGGTGCCTCCGAGAAACTGGAGGAAATTGGCGAAATCAGTCGTCTTTCTGTTGAAGAATAGAGATGTGGCTTATGTGATGGGTAAAGCGGGCCGTGAGAGGGTTGGAAGACTTTTTACCTGGAATAGGGTTGCCAAAGTTGTTGAGACAGCCTACGAGAAGGCGGTCGAATATCATGGTGTTAGATGTTGAAGCCGGTTCTGATCGTCGACATGGACGGTACTTTGCTTGAAAGAAGGACTGTGGACGAGCTGTGCGATTCATTTGGTTTAAGGAAAGAGCTGGATCTGATAGACAGAGAGAGTTCCAACCTTCCCGCCTTCAGAGTAGCTGAGATGATCGCGGGCCTGTTCAAAGGAAAGACGATACACGAGATCGAAGCAGTCTTCGACAATATTCCCGCCAATGCTGGAGCAGGCGAGTTCATAAAATCCATCAAGCAGAACGGGTTTGTGACCAGTATAGCTACTGACTCCTATGAGTTCTTGGCCAGAAGGCTAGCTCAGAGACTTGGAATCGACCTAGTTTACGGGCACAAGATACAAATCCTGAAGGGGAGGTTCACAGGCAGGATTCTATCCCCCTACAGATGCCTGGAGATCCCAGGCTGTAAGCGGTTCTACACATGCAAACTATGGTTTCTTCGTGAATGCAAGAAAAAGTATGGGGGTCCAGTTATCACATTGGGTGACGGAGACGGTGATTATTGTATGAGCACAGAATCAGATCTTCCCATCGCGTTCAAGCCTAGAAGCAAGCCTCTAGTTGACGTCTGCAAACTTGTGGTCTACAGTTTCGAAGACCTACTTGCCTTAGACTTAAATAAGATGATCCGTTAATATCATTGGGTTCTATGATTCAAGACAATGGGCATACACAGGCCTCTATCCTCGGTTCAGTCTCCGATGTCGGCATACGAGAATGTGTAGAGGAAAAGCTGGACACCATGGTCACAGATGAAGCAGGACTGAAAAGGCCTATAATGATATCGATAGTCATACCGACCAAGATCGATGTCGGACGAAAGACGAAAAGAAAGGAGCTTGAAACACTTGGCCGCCTCTTGAAGGAATGCAGTGGGCTCGCAGATCTCGGATACGTCGATGAAATCATTGTAATAGACGCCTCTGTCGACAAAAACTCTAAGCCAGATTACAGCGTTCTAACTAAGGTGATCAGAACAGCCTATCTACACCTTAGCCTCTTCAGGAGGGAAGTCGGCCTGATAGCCTCAAGTAGGGCTGAATCTCTCCACGCAAGCAGAGGCTTCTTCGACTTCTTCGTGAAAGTAGTTCATCAATTTGACCCTAACATCTCAAAACTTGCGATTTCATACAAGATCCTCGATATAGTTGGATTAGAAGGTGTTCCACAGGGGAAAGGAACTGCACTTTGGCTGTCGGCACCTTTGGTGAAGGGGGACATTATCTGCTTTCTCGACTCCGATATCATGAATTTCAGGAAAGAAATGTTGGTTGCGCTTTGTCATCCTTTGGTAAGGTCTACTGCAGACACCCACTCTAAACTGAAAATGGTTAAGGCGTTCTATAGAAGGCTCACTTTGAGGTACGAATCTCCAAGGAAGGAGTATGTCTTTGGAGGAAGGACTACAAGGCTCTTCGCTATACCTCTTATGAAGATACTCGCTAGGAACTATCCTGAGATCTTTCTCGGCTTAGACACCATCAGGTATCCTCTCTCAGGAGAAAGCGCGATAGTTCGAGAAGCACTTGAGCGCCTCGAATTCCCATACGACTACAGTGTTGAAATCGCTTTACTACATCAAGTTATTAGAAGATATGGGCTTCAGGCTGTGGGCCAGGTGGACTTAGATCTCTTTTATCATATTGGGCAATCTATTAAGGGGCTTCAAAATATGGTGGAGCAGATCACAAGATACTGTCTCTCTCTATTAGATGCTAAGGGGATACACCTGTCAGAAGAAGAGATCGACAATCTTGTCGAGCAGTATAGAAGAGAGGCTAACGCCCTGACTTCAGAATACCGCAAGATATTTGGTAGACTCAAGAGAACGGCGAGGAAAGAGATAAGGGAGCCAGTATTGTATGCGGGTATGTCAGACAGGGCTCGGCTTGATCTATTCGCCTCCACCATCGCTGATACAGCAAGGGGTCTGACGCCTTCGGCCAACAGATTACCTGCGTGGAGTAAGGCGATCGACAAGATAGATTATCTTGCTTTAAGTACGATGCTTAAGAGACGAGCCAATCAGTCCACTTATAGCCGCCTCTTAGCAGCGGAACTGATCGCCAAGGTATAGAGTTGCGCCGATAGACTAAAGTAGAGGAACAAGCTTCTTCGAAAGAATCGTATCCCAAGAGAATTTCCTAACGACATTGTTAAAGTTGGAGTCAACCACATCCAAGACAAATTCCTTGTAGATTCGAAATGCTATATTCTTGGGATCATCATGGAGGTCGAACATGTATCCGTCAATTCCCTCCCTGAGAAGTTCTTGAAAAGGTGGTATTCTCGCGCAGAAGACCATTTTTCTAGCGACTCCTGCTTCTATAACAGGGAGGCCGAAACCTTCTTCCCTACTTGGAACGAAGACAAAATCCGCTATTGTATATACATCTCCCACGCTCCATTTTACAACCCTCTTGTTCTCAAACACCCGCTGATGTGAAATGAGTTCATGACAGAATATCACATTGTCTTGAAGTCCACGTCTTTTCACTATTGTATTCAAGTATTCTAGATACCTCATTCCCATGCTGACTGCCTGGTGGTCTGGTGGCCCTGTTATCAAGACCTTTATAGATCTGCCATCACCGAGTAGATGCTTCAGTTCCTCGGCTACCGATAGAGCAAGCTCTATGTTCTTCCTAGGCGTGACCCTAACAGGAATCAGCATCACAAGATCTTGAAAAGCGACTCCAAGCTTGTGCATGAGCCCAATCGTGTTCTTGTCCATTTTCTGATAATCCTCAACGTCGACGCCATTTGGAATAACATGGATCTTCCCCAACTCGTAGTGTGGTGTAAGCTGTTCCAGTTGCTGAGCCCTGAAATTGCTAACTGTCACATACGTGATACGGGTATTCTTTGGAAGGAGAATGGTCATCGGGAAACGGTCTATTCTCTCAGACCATTCAGGTCGAAGGTGTGCAATATCATGTATCCAATATATGAACCTGGTGTCCAGCTCATTCACCAATTCATTGATAGCCGCGGATGCCGCGAAATTGAAAGGCATAGAGGGAATATTATGGACGATGCAGGTGTCTAAGTCTGATAAGATCGCCTTCAGTCTGGCTTTAAGCTTCATCTTGAGTTCTTTGAAGGCTTCAGTTTCTCTCCCTTCATTTACAATCTGCCCTTGAACAGCAAGAACTCTGTCAGAGTTGGGCGACAAGATATCCACTTTATGTTCAACGATGTTGATGTCTTTGAATCTTCCACCTGAGCCAAAAATAAGATGAACCTTGTAACCTTTCCTTGACAAGAATCTGACATGAGCTGATATCACCATCTCCACTCCACCTATTTCGGTCGGAGGTGCGGTGTAATGCATGATGCCTATGCATTTTCCATGTTTGGGGCCAAAATCTGCAATCTTCTCTGACTTCATGTTCATGGTGTTATTTCCCTTCTTATCCATATGGCCAATAACATCCAAGGTTTAAGCTTAAAAAGTTTGGACTTCAATTTACTGTTTTGTCGACGTCTGAACATGTGCTGCCTGTTTGTTAGATGACATATTGAGGCGCAAAAGCAGAGCAACTAGTTTCTCAGAATACGTTTCAAGAGAACTTCTCCATAACATAGCTAAACTCTGGATCCACTATGTCCATGATGAGCCTCTTATAGATACGGAAAAGGGTGTTCTTGGCAACATCGCTGAGGCTCGGTTCGACGACTTGCATGACAAGTTTCTTATAGATCCAATATGCAATATTTTTCATAAACTTGGCGCTCGCTCTTTAAACTTAGAACACCCCTGTAGTCTTGTCCACGGAGGAGCTACCATCTTCTCGAACATGATCTGCACCTAGATTATCCTAAATCTATTGCCATTGACGGAATTTTGATAGAAGTCGAAACTGCCGCTTCTTCGCCGACACTTCTCCCAAAAAGTTAAAACACCTAAATCTATCGATGCACCCTCCAATTTCATCGTCCTAGATGGCGTGGTTGAACAGGAACGACGAAAGTCATTTTCAACATCATTGGAAACGAACGAGATGATAAACTCAAAGAGACCTTCTAGACGATGAAATTCTTCAAACATTTCCATGATACTTCTATGAGGTCCTAGAACCGTAGCCTGATACGATAATATCTATTATTCGAATACAAAGAAAGAACGACAATATGAGTGCAATGATCAAGACTATGCCGTCAATTGCTACATGGAGATTTGTCAGCAATGGTGAATACAGAAGATAAACCAGCAGAACCACTAGTATGTAGAACGCGTACCTGAACACCAGCTGTGATCCTTTATCGTCTAAACCTATTCTAGGTCCATACTTCTCAGCTGGAAAAAGTGAGAACAGATCGATCATCCTCTTCAGTAAAGGAACTGATTGATAGAGAAATGCAGTTAAGGTGACCAAGATGATCGTTGAACATATGGTCGTCGTTTGAGGATTTATTGTGCGAGCGATCGGTATGAAGACAAGCACACCGAAAAGCCATATCAAAAGAGCGGAAAGGACACGATAAAATAATAGAGCGCCATCTTTCCTTAGAAATGCTATCATCTGCTCTCCTTTGTGTCTTTTATCCATTTTGTTCTAGCAACTCCTCGGCGTTCAAATTCCGTCCAAAAAAAAGGGGGTGAAGGCAACTAGGACACGGTTCAGGCTCTACTTCTTAGCTCTCTTCTCGAGTTCATCCGACAATTTTGAAGTGTATTTTCCGAGTTCTGCTGCTATGGCCCTAGTGCTTCTCCATAGCGCGAAAACAGACCAGATGACTATCAGTATTAGCACGATAGCTGGAATGGCCGCATGGATTTGGCCTAGATAGTCTGCGAACAGGAGATATGCCAAAGCAACTACTATGACGTATATTATGCCATCGAGCGCTATTCGATAATGCCTGAACGATTCCACATTCACTTCTCCACCGACCTTTCCGACCTCGTAGGCCAGTATTCCGGCTATGCCACTGGTCAGTCTTCTGATGTCGACGAATACGGAGAAGATTATGATGGCTAGGACGATCACGATGATGAAGCTGATTATGGAATGCACAGGGTAGCCTAGGAAGATGTAGTTCAACGACTTAGCTATTGGTATGAATATCATTTCTCCAAATAGCCAAATTAGAATGGCAGCTATCACCGAAAGGGCTACCCTTGCGCCGACTTCCCGCACGGCCCTAGCCGACTCATAATATGCTTCTGAACCATACACCTCGACTCTTTTCTCTTCTGCACCTGTCTCTGTCTTTGGTTCTTCTTTCTTGGACATTAATTCATTCACCGCTTATCCTTATAAGCCGTGGATTATAAGTATTTTAAAATACAAATAATATTTAATAGAAAGGTATATTTATAGGAGTACGTTTGGTCTCTGTAGCGAAGATGCTTGGCGATTAGGGAACTGCAATTTGAAGGAGAGGATGCCTTGAAAGTGGCTCAAGCTCTAGCCTCTGAAGCAAGTTTCAACATCCTAAGATTGCTCTCTAAAGAAAAGCTTGATGTCTCAACAATCGCAGATCGTCTCGACCTTAGTGAGGCCCATGTTAGTGACGAAATAGGCAATCTCATTGAATTGAACTTGGTCAAAGCTAACTATGCTCCTGGCAAAAGAGGGATAAGAAAAATATGTGAGTTGGCGGCTGATAGAGTGGTCATAGTGATCAAACAGTAGTTACCAGCCTACGAAGCCTTTATCTGATCTTTCTATGGTCTTACCTCAGAAAATTCACAATATCTATGTAAGAGGATCTTATCTGTTTTTATATGTTGGGCCAGAAGCTTTCCTTAAGACGAAATGAATTTGGCTTCCTCTTCGACTCTATTCTCTCCGCCAGTGCGTGGGCTATTATAGGGAGCGCGATCGTCGCGTCACAGTAGCATTGTACAAACTCTCCTTCCTTTGATTCCTTTCCCCATGATATTGCCTCTTCGAATGTACACCCGGATAGTCCGCCCCATTGGGGGGAATCTGTTGTAATTTGCACCGCATATTTGTGGGGATAGTAGCTCTCATTTGTGATATCGCAGCGTTTCGGTTTTCTGTTCGGGATTTCTCTCTCTTTAAAGAGTAGGTCTGCTGTAACTGCGAACAACTGTATGAAGTCCTTAGGCACTCCACCGCCAATATAGATTACGCCGGTGTCTCTAACATCTTCTGCAAGTTTCATGAATTCAGCATATCCTTTTATCGAGTCGATCTTAAGATGATATCCCTGGCTTTTCGCTATCAGTGCTGCATCGCCATATGGGCTGTCAGAGATGGCGGGGCAGTAGACAGGGACCTTCTTGTCCGCTGCTGTCGCAATGATGCTATGTATGCCTTTGCTGCTAAGATGTTTTCCAAATAGGTAGAGGAATTCCCTTGACGAATATTCTTTTCTCAAATCTATGGTTTTTATGAAGTCTGCAATAAGCTCGGTCATGGCCAGATAATCGTCTTCTCGACCGTAGACATCATAGTATCTGTTAAGTCCCACCTTGAAGAGTTTCTCGTCGTCTACTAGATGTGATCCCTGATAATAGCTGAAGCCCATGGCGTCGACGATATCCTCTGAGATATTTGCTCCTGTGGTGACCAGCACATCTACAAAGTTATTCTCGATGAACCAGTTTATTATCTTCCACTGTCCCGCTGTCGACATCGAGCCAGCTAGGCCTAGCATGATTGTTGTGTCTTCATCCTTTATCATCTTCTCAATTACCTTGGCTGCTTCAGCAAGCTTTCTTCCCTGGTAGGCTGTCTTTTCCATCTTGTCTAGGAGTCTGCTAATGGAAATATTGTCTTCTACCTTTATCGGCTCGATTTTTGAGTTTATGTATTCTTCTAGGCTCATTTCGAGCGTTATTGCTGCCTTTGCCTATATTTAAATTCACCGCGTGTGATCTTGTAGTATTGCAGAACTTTCTTAATTAAGAAAAAATTAAAAAGAAAGAAGGTGTGTGGATGCCGATGTCCACCACTACTACTGGAACGAGGGAAAGGTTCGCTTGCTTATGGGAGAAGTTGGCTGGGGAGGCGTCGCCTAATCTGATATATGGGAAGATCATGAGTGCACTATGTCTTACCGTTCAACCTCTTTCACAGAAAGACTTGACAGCGAAGACGCAGTTTAGCGTGTCTTCAGTGAGTAAAGCTCTTGACTAATTGGCCGCAGAAGGTATCATTAGGAAGGTAAAGAAGAAGGGTGAAAGGACCTACTACTATGCTCCATCGATGTCTTCTCGAGAGATCGTTGTTCACAGGTTACGTAAGATACTTGAAGCTCAAGATGAAATCGCAAGTGAAATATCCCTGTTAAGGACCGAGCTAAGATTCCCGCAAATTAGAGAAAAAGAGGTGTATGAGGCCAAGAAGTCATTAGCTATCATCGGAGAATTTGCTGAAGCATATAATAGGATTGGAAAGGCTGCTGCTGAACTGAGCCAGAAGTTGCTCAAAGAGTAGTACCAAGCAGTCGTTCTTGGTTGGTCTTCAAAAAGGTTTGACGACTTTCTTGTATATATCGTAGACCTTCTGGGAACATTATCTGTTGTCGCATATGATATTACACAAATCATAGTCGGGCTTGGCGCATTCAGTATTGCCATCAGCTTTGCAACAAGCACTATAATACAGATTCTGACATCTCCGCCTATTGTTTAAAGCTGGCAAGCCGATAAACGTTGATGATTCAATAAGAGTGCAAAACTTAAGGGAGAGTTAAATTGATTGAAGTGAGCGTTCGAACTGCGATCATCGAACAAGAAGATGTTGATTCGGTCATAATACTGGACTCTATTTTTCTCCTAGGTACCGCCTTCATAGCAGCCGTTTTGTTGTCGAGTTCAAGTTTAACTATAAGAGTTCTATTGTTGAAATCGAGATCATCCTTCGTCTTGTACATCTATTTACCGTCATTCTATTAACGAAAAAAGGGGAACTGGGCGACTAGTACGCCCAATCTTCTTCACGATACACTTCAGGTTAACCATTCTGCAGAATCACCTAACACTCTGGCACCCCTGTGCAGTGCCTTTGAGTTTATCTTTCAATTTACGTCAATCTTCTTTTTTAATATAGGCATTAAACATGCAAAATACTTATTTATGCGCCCTGATAAATGCCATCGGAGATATTATGTGGAACAATACAATTTCTTTAGGTATCGTTGACATAATAAATGAATTTTGGTCGGCTGTTGCAGTTGAACTACCAAGGATAGCCGGTGCTATTGTAGCACTTTTGGTAGGGTGGCTTTTAGGGCGTTTATTGTGTTTGGTCGTCTCATCTTTTATACACAGAAGTAGACTGGAGAGCATGTGGGAAAAAACAAGCTTAGGAACAGCTATAAGGCAATCTGGCTTATCGATAAGTAAGATCGCGGGATATATAGCTAAATGGACAGTATATCTGCTCGCTATACTTGTAGCTGTTGATATTCTTGATATAGAGACACTAAGGCCTGTTGTAAGCACAATTATCGGCTATATACCCAATTTTGTAGGTGGAGTAATAATATTTCTTATCGGTTTCCTTATAGTTGATTTATTATCCAATGTTATTAACGACGCCATTAGGGGATCTGGGTACAAATACTACGCAATAGCTGGCAACGGTTTCAGATTATTAGGTTATTTTGTTGTCATCACAACGACACTTACAATTATGAAGGTAGATGTGTCTATCTTCCACATACTTGCTAATGCACTAGCTCTTGGTGTAGCCATAGGTATTGCTGTTGGTTTTGGCATCGCTTTTGGCTGGGGCTTAAAAGATACTATTGCCAAAAATGCTGACAAATGGTTTACCAGCCTTAGAACGACCGCAAATGGGGTGGAGAAAGGCATGGAAGTAATAGCTCTTCAAGAGAAAATAAAAGAACTTGAAGAGGATCTTAGAGTACATAAACTGAAGCTAGAATCCTTCGAGGCTGTCAAAAAGCATAAGATCAATGCATTGAATATGCCTATACAAGATTTGCCATCTTGGCTTACTGAAATAGTAGGCGATAGGGGGCACATGGTCGCAGCATATGGAGGGTACACAATAGAGGTAGTTGACGAAATACGCTTCCCATGGTATGAAGTTTTGATAACATTGATTGCAAATGGCCAAGAAGTGTGGCTTTCTAAAAGAGGAGACAAGTTAGTTATAAAGACCAAATTGCATACAGAATGATCTAAAGTGAAGAACATAGTCATCCACCAATTTCCTATAGCAAATATCATAGTAGTAATCATATCCACGTTTCTAGCCGCCATAATTACCTACATTTTGGGCTTTAACACAAATCAAATCGCCTCCGTGATTATTTTTGTTTTTAAGACAGCAGCAGCATTGATGTTTTGGAAGTACAGACTACCATTCGCTACCTTAGGTCTTGCAGCATTATTACTAGTTGGTGTCATAGATGTACCCCACCTTATTGAATTCGCATCCTTTGATATTGTTTTGTTCTTAGTAGGTATGATGATAATAATTGGTTTCTTAGAGGAACGGGGCTTCTTCGAGTATTTAAGCCAGAAGTTTATGGAAATGGCAGGAGGAAGTGCGCATAAATCTATTATTACTCTGATGATATTCGCAGCTTTCTCTGCAGCCCTAGTGGACGAAGTTACGTCCATTCTTTTTACAACAAGTTTGATCCTACGTATGACAGACAAATTGAAAGTAAAACCAATCCCATTTATCATGATCGCAGTCTTCGCAACCAACATAGGTTCCGCAGCTACGGCAGTAGGTAATCCAGTCGGTGTTATGATAGCATTTAAGGCTGGGTTCTCATTTTTGGATTTTCTAAGATGGTCCACTCCTATCTGTATTGTAACATTGTTAGTCACAATAATGATCTGCATAAAGTATTATTCAAGTTATATAAGTAAATTCGATTATGCCTTAAAACACCAAAAAGAGTTGCCTGCACCTGTCGAAACCAATATGATCACGCCAAAAAATCTAGTTATCTGTTGGCTCGTTTTTCTTTCAACTGTTGGCCTCTTAATAGTGCATCATCCATTGGAAGAAATTCTGCAATTGAAAAAGAACACTTTGTTGTTAGGCACTCCTTTGTTAATGGCCAGTTTGGTTCTTCTAGGTGATCTTGGTGAAGCGAAAAATTTAGTGGAAAGACGAGTCGATTGGTGGACATTGCTTTTTTTCGTCATGCTTTTTGCATCTGTTGGCACATTACAATATACAGGAGTTATAAAGATATTAGCTGAAAGTTTAATCCAAATAGCAGGTAGAGAACCTCTTAAACTACTTCTATTGTTCACTCCAACTGTCGGCTTTCTTTCAGCTTTCCTAGACAACGTTCTTGCAGTAGCTGTTTTTTCGCCGGTTGTAATTGAAATCGGTGAAGCTGGTATTTACGTTTTCCCGTTATGGTGGAGCATGTTGTTTGCGGCCTGTTTCTTTGGTAATATGACAATAATTGGAAGTACAGCAAACCTTGTCGCCGCAGGAATTCTTGAGCGCAGAGGTGAACATTTATCCATTTTAGAGTGGGTAAAAATTGGCTCTATATTGTCATTTTTGACTATTGTAATAGCAATTCTTCTTCTGTATGTTCAATTACCTTATGAGTGACCAGGATATCCTTTAGAAAGAAGAACTGGTGGCCAATAATTCTAAAAGTCAAGGCGCTTACTTTTCATATCTCTTTCCTTGCACATAATAATATTTGTCAAACTTCTTAAGAAAATGAATTTTTCATAAACATTGGTCTGGGACTTAGGGAAGGAGTTAGAACATAACAAACATATTCGATCAGTTGCCGTTCCCATAATGAGACTTCAGACTATACATTGTATTATACATGCTCGTATCTTGATAACCGAAAGATTCGAAGGCTAAAAGGTTAAATATGATGCTTAAGGCAAAAACCTGATGGCTTCTCCATTTAGAGCACTTGAAAAACGTCTTCTTCTTAGAAAGAAGCTATCAGATAGAGGGTATGATGTCAGAATGCATAGTTACGAATATTATGTTATAAAGGAAAAGTTTGTTTCGATAATACAGCTTGAGCCTGAACTTAGGAGGGCGTCTATCAAGAAGATCAGCTGGAATCTTAAGGAGTCAATTCCTGCTATTGACGAAATCTACGGCTTGCTAAAGGAGATTGACCCAAACTTGTCGATTGAAGTGAAGGAGTAAAGGCCGTGGTCCAATATAGATTAGGAAATCTGGAGGACATCTGAGATGTTGGATAGCACATTTGAGAAGTATGATCCGAATCGAGCTACACTCTATGTCTACAATCTGTGGAAGGCATATGATGGTGTTCCAGCCTTAAATGGCTTATCTCTTTATATGAATAGGGGTGAAGTCTTGGGTCTTCTTGGGCCGAATGGCTCAGGTAAGACTACGACGATCAAGATTGTGCTTGGGCTTCTTAAGAAAGATCGGGGTGTTGTCAATGTCCTCGGATATGACATTGACAAGGATCCTTACTCATATAAGCGGTGGATTGGGTATGTGCCTGAAACATCGGCTATACCCGAGTATCTGACAGCATACGAATTTCTATACTATGTTGGTCGAATAAGATATATGCCTGGGGAGGCCTTGAAGCGTAGGATCGACTTTCTGCTTGAAGAGTTCGACTTATCTGATAAGAGGAAGAACCTTGTCACATCACTTTCGAAGGGTATGAAGCAGAAACTCGTGTTCTCGTCAGCCCTTCTGGAGGAGCCGAAGGTTCTCTTTCTCGATGAACCATTTATAGGGATAGATCCAGAAGGGCAGTATGAATTGAAGTCGATGCTCAAGGGACTTGTACAGGAGGGCTGTTCGATTCTATTGTCAACTCACCTCTTGGATTTGGCTGAACGATTTTGTGATAGGGTGGCTATCATAAGTAAGGGTAGAAATATTGTGTCAGGGAACTTGCAGGAGCTAAAGGATATCGCACACGCTGGCAAGGACACCACCCTCGAGCAGCTGTTCTTGACCTTAACCCGAGAGTCTTCTTCTCAGGGAGGCGTTGAACTTGAGGGTGCTAAGAAAAAGGGCTTCTTTAGCCTCTTCAAAAGGTAGAAGTCTTTGCCTATAAAGGAGATATATTTGATGAGGCTGATAGCCTCATTCGGTTCCTTTAGGAAATCGAAGTCTACTTTGGTGCTCTTCTGCATATACTCGCTTTCTGGCTTAGGCATTCTGCCGCTTGTCTTGGGTGATGGCCTCTTCTCGGAGAACATGTTCATTGAAGTGATAACGCAGTATCCTCTGCTCTATCTTTTTCCAGCCCTGTTTCTGTTCTATTCACTGATCAGTCCAATAAGTGTGATCGACTACGAACGTGACTTCATCTTCTCTTCTCCAGTCATGTCGAAGGACTTTTTTGTGGCAAAGACGTTATATGACATGACTCTTATAATGTTCATCTTGTTCCTCCCATTCATTATTTCTTTTGTCGCCATTCTCTTGTTGGTGAAACTCTTCTATGTTATCATGTTTTCTCTTATCTTCCTAATATTGGCGATTTCGGTCATGTTGGAGAACAGCTTTAAGGTACTGATTCTCTTCTACAGCCGCAACCTTGTTCGTCTGCTGATAGTTGTCATCCTTTTCGTGTTCTGTGCTCCCGTTCCGTTAGCTGTACTCTACCATGATGTGCCAACACTAATCAACCTGATCTCTCCGATAGGGGCTTCTCAGGAGATTCTGGCTGGACTTGGAGGGCCATCCAATTTAGTAGCTCCCACTGCTTCGGTTTTAGCCTGGGCCATTTTTTCTATCGGATTGTGGTCTTGGGCGTCGCAGTTTAACTTTATTCCCCTCGCTCAAGTTGTTCCCTTGAGAGCCGCATTCGATACTAGCTTCAGGTATCAGGTTCAGAAGCAGCGGCTTATGTTGGAGAAGGTGGGTCGGTTCTCTATACCTGTATCCTTTGAACATGCACCTGAGAACAAGATCTTGTTCTTCGCCAAGGAGTCTATTGTTAGGACCCTTCGATTCGGAGACCTCTACGGCCTACTGTTGACGGCGGTCTTCTTGAGCCTACCTTACTTCTTCGTCGGCGATAGTGCAAGTTTCAGTTTTCTTCAGCAAGGTTCTTTTTTTGTCCTGCTTCTCCCGATCTTTTTTCCTATACTTCTGACGCAGCTTTGGATCACGGAATTCAGCGACTACTTTTGGATCCTGAAGACCTTCTCTTATGAGATCAAGTCCTACGTCTTCGGCGTATTCTTTTGGCAGCTTCTATTCTATCTACCTCTTCTCGCCATATCTCAGACTATCGTAGTCATCATCGCGGGCTCAGTCGGCTTCAGTGTCATATTTTATTCTCTCTTGCTCTCATTGGCTGACTCGGCATTCGGCGTCTTCTACGGGGTCTGGATCATAAGGAGACGCTCCTTTACACCATACGTCTACATGATGGGTATGCTGTTCTTCGTCTTGGTTTCTCTGCCTATTCTTATCCCCTTCCTCATAGGGGAGATGGTCAATCTAACCCCATTTCTTGAGATCACGTTGACTCTGTTTTCCTTCTCGTATTCGGTGATCGCCACCGTGGTCTTTCTTAACCGTGCCATAGCAGCCTTCAGAGAAATGGAACTGTAATACTATAGTCTATGGACGTCTCCGGGGCATTCAAACGTGGGCACATAAAGTAAGATGTTTATATACTGGTTGCTTTCTGGCAGAAGCCGAGGATATCGCATGTCTAGAAAGGAGAAATTCTATCTGGAATTCGAGGAACTTAGAAGAGAAGACGTTGCCCTGGTCGGAGGCAAGAACTCCAGCCTTGGAGAAATGGTGAACGCCGGAATACCTGTTCCACCCGGATTCGCGTTGACTTCAGCTGGATACGACTACTTCATCGAAGCCTCAGGTGTTGCTCCAAAGATTGCAGAACTGCTGTCTGGGCTTGACGTGAACGACTTGGACAAGTTAACTGAGACTTCTAAGAAGATACGTGCTTTGATCGAATCATGTGAGTTTCCGAAGGTTCTGGAAGAAGGCCTGATGGAACACTATAGAGCGTTGGCTAAAAAGGTTGGAGTCAACAACCCAGAAGTTGCGGTGAGAAGCAGTGCTACAGCTGAGGACCTGCCGACAGCTTCGTTCGCTGGACAGCAGGATACCTACCTCTTCGTCTCAGGCAGAGACGCGCTGATTGAAAGCACCAAAAAGTGTATCAGTTCTCTTTTCACGCCACGAGCTATCGCGTACAGGGTTGAAAAGGGATTTGATCACTTCAAGGTGAAGCTTTCTGTTGGCATACAGAAGATGGTCAACAGCAAGGCTGCAGGTGTAATATTCACTCTTAATCCGGTCACTGGCGACAGAAACTCTGTGACCATCGAAGGCGCTTGGGGGGTTGGCGAATCGGTGGTTCAAGGTCACGTTGATCCAGACAGGTGGGTGGTGGAAAAGGGTACGCTGAAGATTCTTGAAAAGAATATTGCCCGAAAGAAGGTGATGACGATTAGGGGAAAAGGTGAAGGAGGCAATAGCAAGGAAGTCGAGGTTCCAGAAGAGTCTCAGGAGATCCCATGTTTATCTGACGAGCAGGTTGTTGAACTGGGCCGCTACGCTGAACTGATAGAAAAGCATTATGGTAGGCCCATGGACATCGAATGGGCTCTTGACTCGGATACGAACCGCCTCTACATTGTTCAGGCAAGACCTGAAACGGTGTGGTCGTCTAGGGCTGCGGCTGAACCAGTTGCCAAGGTGAAGGCGTCGACGGCAAACGTCTTGGTTAGAGGGTTAGGCGCCTCGCCTGGTAGGGCTTCTGGAAGGGTGAAGATAATAATGGATGTCAAGGATATATCGACGTTCAAGGAAGGAGAAATTCTTGTCACGGAAATGACGGCTCCAGACTGGGTTCCCGCGATGAGGAAGGCTGCGGCTATCGTCACAAATGGTGGTGGTATGACGGCGCACGCTGCCATAGTTTCCAGAGAACTTGGCGTGCCATGTGTTGTGGGAACGAAGACTGCCACGGAGGTCCTGAAGACAGGACAGGATGTGACGGTGGATGGTTCACTGGGTGTCATCTATGAGGGGATCGTGGAGGAAGAGGAGGTCAAAGCCAAGGTTGAAGCGTTGTCTGCTGCGGCGATGGTGGCTGATGCTGTTCCGATCACTGGAACGAAGGTCTACATGAACCTTGGGGAGCCGGATAAGGCGGAGGAGTACAAACATCTGCCATTTGACGGCATAGGGCTCATGAGAATCGAATTCATCATCGCGGACTGGGTGGGCGAACATCCTCTGGCGCTGATCGAGCAGGGCAGGAGCCAGATCTTTGTGGACAAGCTGGCTGAAGGAATAGCGAAGGTGGCTGGCGCAGTATATCCGAGGCCGGTTGTCGTGAGAATGAGCGACTTCAAATCAAACGAGTACGCGGCACTGAAGGGTGGAGAAAGGTTCGAGCCGAAAGAGAACAATCCAATGATAGGCTGGAGGGGTGTGTCGAGATATGTCAGCCCAGAATATGAAGCCGGATTCAGGCTTGAATGTAAGGCTATGAAGAAGGTGAGAGACGAAATGGGCCTCAAGAACGTTTGGGTGATGTTGCCATTTGTCCGAACAACGTGGGAGGTGGAGAAAGCTATACGAATCATGAAGGAGGAAGGTCTAGAAAGAGGTAAGGACTTCAAGCTCTGGTTCATGGCAGAGGTGCCCTCGATAGTTTTGCTCGCAGACGAATTTAGTAAACTATGTGACGGTTTCAGCATCGGCTCAAACGACTTGACTCAACTCATTCTGGGCGCTGACAGAGACAGTGGGATCTTGGGAAACCTGGGATACTTCGACGAGAGAGATCCTGCAGTGCTGAGGTCGATCGCCCACCTAATCAAGGTGGCGCACGAAAACGGTGCAACAGTAAGCATCTGCGGCCAAGCGCCTTCTGTGTATCCTGAGATCACAAAGTTTCTGGTTGAAAATGGAATCGACAGCGTGTCTGTCAACCCTGACACGGTTGTTGCCACGAAGAAACTTGTGGCTAGCGTCGAGCAGAAACTGATACTCTCAAGGCTGGCGGAGCTAAAAGCTCTCTTATCTAAGAAGTAGATCAAGATAGAGTGGGCTGAAACCACTCCCTCCATTTTTGCTTCTCTTGAAGATCATGCTTGGTCAAAAAGTTATTATCATATAGTGTTCACTACGAACGCGATGTTGCTGGATGTCAGAGACCTCACTGTAGAAGTAGACGGCAAGACGGTCTTAAAGGATCTGTCTTTGTCTATAGGCTTCGGGGAGACGATACTGCTCATGGGCCCAAATGGTTCAGGCAAGTCATCACTAATATACTCTATAATTGGTCACCCAAAATATAGGATAAAGAAGGGTTCAATAGTCTTAAAGGGTAAGGATATCACATTTGCGCCAACAGAAGAACGTGTGAAGCTGGGTCTTGGTGTCTCCTTCCAGTTTCCTCCAAAAATACATGGTGTGACATTAAGGGAGCTTGCCAAGAGGCTTGGAAGCAAGTACGGTAAGAGCGCAGACATCGAATCTCTCGCTGCCTCCCTAAATCTGACATCCTTCTTAGACAGAGAAATAAACGTAGGCTTCAGCGGGGGAGAAATCAAGAGGGCAGAACTCTTCTTTCTCATGCTGCAGAGGCCATCTCTGGCTTTACTTGACGAGCCTGACTCTGGTGTAGATGTCGAAAACATGGTGGTAGTTGGCAACGCAATAAGTAGGCTGCTAAGTGACGAAAGACATCCTGTAACAGAGAAGCCGTCAGGTCTAATCGTAACCCACTTGGGCTACGTGTCAAGATATGTTCTCACCCATAGGACATACATACTCCAGAACGGTTCGGTAATCTGCTATGGGGAGACAGAAAGCTTGGTCAAAGATGTGCTTAGACACGGCTTTGAACGGTGCACACAATGCTACGACCGCCGCCAGCCAAGTCCGATGCGAGGAATCGGGAAGTAGATTGAAGGGGTGACATGGCTGTGGGACTTGAAGACCGAATGGAGCTGCTCAATAAGAAGGCAAAGGAATCGATACAGGTCAAGCCCAAATATGGTGCCGACATAGATCTTGGACAGTATCTGAACGCCATCTCCTCAACTTCTGCTGTCTCAAGCTTCAGCTCGATGCCTGAAGAGGTTGTCGGAAGGCTTCAGGATGTAGGCATTGATCCTATGGAGCGGTCAAGAGCCGGCAGCTACATACAAGTGGATCACGACATCGTATATAAGAAGAAGTTCTACACCAATGTTGACTTGTTGACGTTGGAAGAGGCCCTAGAGGACCGCGACTTCGTCGAAGACTACTATTGGAGGCTCATAGACGTCGGCCAAGACAAGTTCACTGCAGCGGCGCAGATATATGGTCATGGTGGATACGTGATCATGGCAAGAGAAAACCAGTCTGTCGATGTTCCCATACAGGCTTGTCTTCTGATAAAGTCAAGCCGGGCTTTTCAGGCACCTCACAATATTATAGTTGCCGAGGCGGGGTCAAAGTTACATGTCGTAACAGGATGCGCTGCGATGCCGGAATCAGTCGGCTTACATGCTGGAATCACAGAATTCTACGTCAAGGAGAACGCTACCGTAACATTCACCATGATTCACGACTGGAGCAGGGTGAGTGATGTTCGCCCAAGGACCGCTGCTGTGGTGGAAGAAGGCGGTGTCTTCATAAGCAACTATCTTAACCTGAGTCCATCAGGTCTGAGAAGCCTTCAATCGTATCCGTCAGTCCACCTCAAAGGCGCAGGCTCAAGGGCTTTCATGTCCTCGATAGTAATCGGCAGATCGTCCTCTTATATTGACTTAGGGTCAGCGATATCGATAAGTGGGAGGAATTCTAGAGCAGAAGTAGTCTCCAGGTCTATATCATTAGACAATTCCCAGATCGTGGCCAGAGCCCGTATCGCCACTCAAGCCTCTGAATCTAGGGGTCACATTGAATGCCGTGGACTCATGTTGAGCGACAGTTCCCGCATCTGGACCATCCCCGAACTCGATTCAACAGCCAAAGATGTGGAGCTAACACATGAGGCAGCAGTCGGCAGGCTAGCCGAAGACGAAATCTTCTATCTTCTTTCTAGGGGGATGAGTAGAGAAGAGGCGGTGTCGACTTTGGTGAGAGGCTTTCTCGAAATCAAGATCCCAAACCTTCCACCCATGCTTGAAGAGCAGATAAAACTGGCGATGGACTTGAGCACGAAGGGGCTTTAGGCTTTGAAATAGGTTGTCGACGGCCATTAGATTGTGCGCGGCTGGGCTTTGAAAGCGCATCCCTAAGACTTATAAGCCGTCATCGCCTCAAACCATCAGATATGGTGATCAGGATAAGAGAAATGGGTATCGACGACCTATCGGAGGTCTTTCATATAGGTGAGTCGATCTACTCGAGCCAGGATTTTCCGATAATGTATAGGACATGGGACGAATACACTGTAACATCGCATTTCAATAGTAACCCTGAATTGTGTCTTGTCGCCGAATCCAATGGTAAGGTGATAGGTTTCGTCATGGCCACCATCATTGAGAAGAGCCAATCAGCATGGAAGTATGGATATGTTGTCTGGTTGGGGGTTAGGAAAAGGTATCAGAGCACTGGTGTTGCGAGCAGGCTCTACAATTCGATAGAGGAGAGACTCAAGGGGAAGGGTGTAAGAATCATCTTGGCCGACATAGAGGGGACAAACCAGAGGGCGCTGAACTTTTTCAAGAAGAAGAAGTTTGAGCGCGCACAGATATATGTTTGGGTCAAGAAGACTCTTTGACGTAGTCTAGAGCGCGCTCGAGAGTTCGCTGAAGCCTTCTTCAAGTCTCACTATAGGGAAGTAGATCCATTTCGGTTCAACAAGGTTTTCGCAGACCTTCCACTCTTCAATGTGTGTGACCCTATATTTTATGAAGCTTCCTGTGATTTCATGATCTAATATGTGTGTGAAGTAGATCCGCCTGCTCTTGTCGAAGACTCTCTGGACAAGCTTCATTGTGTACACGTGTTTTTGGTCTTGTCTCCAACTGTACATTATGAAGGCGCTTCTAACGGTGGGCCAGCCGAGAGAGGATCTCAACAGGTCTTCGAAGCTCTTTGTCTTCAATATCAAGGGGGAAGCTTTCGGGAACTTTCTGTAGTCGGCGTCGTCTTGAAGGCGAATCAAGGGGATAAATATGTCTGTCCCCTCGATTCCCATCGATGGCATAATCTTCTTTTCTCCGCCGTAGATGGGGAACCTCAGAAACTTTCCTTCAAAGTCCCCTGCCTGAGTGTAATAGATGTTCATGAACTCGTTGACCTCCTCCGGGTCGCCGAACGTGAAATAGTTCTTTTCCTCTCCTGTTCCCGCGACGAATATTCCTCCGAAGAACTGCATGATGTCCGTTGACTTCGATGCGACAATTAGTTTTGCGAGCTCCTCCAGTGACTGAACCTTAAAGAGCATGCATGATCTTTGGGAATGGCAGATAATAAATCTATGCTAAGCCGATGAAATGATGCGTGAGTTGGCGAAATCTTTTATATGAGGTACAGTCTACCTTCATTTGATGGTGCATGATCAAGGTCGGAATAAACGGTTTCGGTAGAATCGGTAGGCTATTTTTCAGGGCTGCTTTGGATGATGAGGAATTCCAGAGAAACTTTGAAATCGTGGCGGTAAACGATATCACAGACGCGCGGACTTTAGCTCATCTGCTGAAGTATGACTCGAACTTTGGCAAGCTGCAGCGAGAAGTGAAGGCAGAGGCTGACTCAATAGTTGTAGAAGGCAAGAAGATGAAGATATTGAGTGTGAAGGATCCTGCGCAGCTTCCTTGGAAGGGTCTGGATGTGGCTTACGTGATAGAGTCGACTGGACTCTTCACCGACAGAGAAAACGCGCTGAAGCATCTTGGTGCAGGAGCGAAGAAGGTCATTATATCTGCGCCGGCAAAGAACCCTGATCAGACAATAGTCATGGGTGTGAACGAGACGCTGTACGATCCAGCCAAGCATCGGATCGTCTCTAACGCGTCCTGTACGACGAACTGCCTGGCTCCTGTTGTCAAGGTGCTTGATGACAAGTTTGGCGTTCAGAGGGGATTCATGACCACGTGCCACGCGTACACAAACGATCAAAGGGTTCTAGACCTTCCCCATAAGGACCTTAGAAGGGCTAGGGCTGCGGCGGTGAACATAATACCGACTACGACAGGTGCTGCCAGAGCGATCGGGGAAGTGATGCCTCACCTGAGGGGTAAACTTGATGGGATCGCCTTGAGAGTTCCTGTGCCCGACTGTTCAGTGAACGATCTCGTATTAGAGGTAGGCAAGGAGGTGACGAAGGATTTGGTTAACGCGGCTCTTAGGGAGGCAGCGGAGACCTACATGTCCGGTATCTTGGAGTTCACGATGGAGCCCATAGTCTCCTCAGATGTGAAGGGTAATCGTCACTCCTGTATTGTTGATGGCGAGAGTACGATGGTGATGGACGGGCATCTGGTGAAGACGCTATCTTGGTACGATAATGAGTGGGGATACTCCTGCAGGCTCGTCGACCTACTGAAGTACATGGCGAAGAAGGACGGTGCATTCTAGCCTCTCTATTGATCGAAGACCCCATGGATACACTGAAGGCTTATGTTTAAAACAATGGACGACTTCGATTTTGCAAACAAGACAGCTATTGTAAGGGTTGACTTCAACTCGACTGTGGATCCGTCGACTAAGAGGCTTCTTGACGATGAACGTATAAGGCTTCATTCTGGAACGATCAAGGAACTGGCTCAGAGGGGAGCAAGGGTTGTCGTGTTAGCCCATCAGGGTAGACTTGGAGACCCCGACTATACTACTCTTGAACACCATTCCATGAGGCTGTCCGAGATATTGGGCCAACGTGTAGGCTATGTGGATGATGTAGTGGGTGAGCGTGCTGTAAACGCGATAAAGGCTCTTGGGCCCAGCGAAATCCTGGTCTTGGAGAACGTGAGAAGTCTTAGAGAGGAGACAGCTAAGAAGACGATAGAGGAGCAGTCGAAGACCACATTGGTCAAGACGTTGGCTCCATTGGCAGACGTCTTCGTATTCGACGCTTTTGCTGCGGCACATAGAGCACATGCCTCGATAGTCGGGTTCACTGTCGTTATGCCGACTGTACTTGGAAGGGTTATGGAAAGGGAGTTGAAGGCGCTAGAGCGGATAAGGTCTGTAGAGCATAGGCCTATCATATACATCTTGGGCGGCTCTAAAGTTAAGGAGGGTGTCGAAATTGTCGAGTACGTGCTATCAAATGATCGCGCAGACCGAATCCTGACTGGAGGGCTTGTAGCGCAACTCTTTCTGGTTGCAAGAGGTTTGGATACTGGCTTCCTGAATAGGAAGGCTTTATCGGATAAAGGCTTACTTGAGCTTGTGCCTAGGGCGAAATCGATTCTTGACCGATTCGATGGCAAAGTCCTGCTGCCTGTGGACTTCGCTGTCAACGTAGATGGAAGGCGGAAGGAGATTCAGATGATAAACCTTCCGACAGACTACGAGATATGGGATATCGGAGAGAGGACGATGGTCGTATACGAAAACGTCCTGAAGACGGCTAAGGCGGTGATGATGCATGGTCCGATGGGTGTCTACGAGGTTGAGCCTTTCCTTGAGGGAACAGCGAAGGTCTTTCAGGCTGCTGTCCTCTCGCAGGCGTTCACGGTTGCAGGTGGGGGCCACACGATTGCAGCCCTCAGTAGGCTGGGGCTCTACGATAAGGTCTCTTATATAAGCTCTGGAGGAGGTGCCTTGTTGGAGTCTCTCATGGGCAAGAAGCTTCCGGCTTTGGAGGCTATGGAAGTCTATCAGAAGTGACCTTTTCCTCTCCTTGTGATGGGGTTGGCGTCTTCCCAATCTTCTCGCTTTCATCGGATTCGATTATCTGAGGCTTTCGCTTCTTCCTGTAAACAAACCAGGCTATGAGCGATGCCACAATCAAAACGGGCACCGATATAATTAGGACATTTTCGTATATGATCTCCTCCTTCCATGCTGCCTCAACCGTCATCGGCCTCATCATTTTGACTGACGCCGTTGTCTCAGCCGATTCCACATCTCCACGCCATCCTTCGAAGCGGTAATATGAGAAGAAGTCCTTCTCTTCTCTCAAGCTTTCTATCGAGAACGTTACCCTAGCTCCCTCATTGTACCAGCCGGAGGGATCTTCCTGTCTAGCTTCCAGAACGATCCTAGAATGCTGCGAACTTACATTGAGATAGTATTGTGTGATGTAGTTTGCGTGGACGGCTACAGGTCCGTTGACTGACACTTCGCCTATGATGGCGGCTGAAGTCAAGTTGCCTGTCCACCCAACGAACTTCTTTCTAGCCCCTGGGCCTAAGGGGATGGTCGCCTCTATGACGCTGAAGGTTGCCTTTTGTGACTGATTGTACCATCCGGTGCCAGTTGTCTTGCCAGCGTCGGAGCTTACATCCAAGAAGTACTGTATGTAGAATGATGCGTTCACTGTTCTACCCCTATCCATTATCATGCTCAAGACCCTATCCCTATATGTCGTGGTGTCGGTCTTCCAGAGAGAGAACACGTATCTTACACCATTTCCATATGGGACTGTTTCAGGCGCCTCTAGGACTGCTGTCGATCCTTCGTCGAACCAGCTATCACTAGATGGTTTGATCGATATCTGTGCTGGATCCACTTCCGGGGGGAAGGTGACGATGTCAAGTTTAAACTGTCTTTTCCACATAATGCTCTCTCTTACCGGCTCCAAGACTTTTACCGTGGCTGTTTTGCTGGATCCAGAATAGGAGCCTCTGCCCACTCCCTCCCATCCAGTGAACACGATCCTTGTGCTGCTTGTATTATATTCTGACAGTGGTAGCGGGATTATTTGGACCGTTGTGCCATTTTCAAACCAGCCGTCGTTTCCAGACGGCGAAGTGTCTACAAGGAAGTACTTTGGAAGTGTTATGTTGACCTTGTAGGCGATGGAGTATTTTGCCGTCAACTGTGTATTTGAATCGATCTTCAATGATATCTGGTTTCGGCTTATTTCAAGTGGGCTCCATGTCTTGAACTGGTATCTGCTGTCTGATGCGAACTCAAATGAATTGTCTGCTACAACAGAGAGTGTTCCCACATACGCTGTTGTAGAGATGTATCCGCTCTGATTTGTATAATATCTTGTGCCATTTAATGTTATCCTCGTATTCGGTATCGGTTTTCCCGAAGTCGTTGTTGCAAGTATGGTGACGATAACCGCCTTCCTCACATCAAGCGACAACATAGCTGACGCCTCTCTGAAGTCTTCGTTGCCTGACCACACCGCCTTCACGTTGGGGTTTCCTGCGACATCCACCTTCCACTTGAACTTGAATCTTCCCGAACCGTCTGTCTTGTTGTCTCCAAGCATTCTCCATGCGTCTGAGGTGTTGTTTTGGATGTAGAATCTTATCGTCTGATTCGCTAGTGTGGGTGTGAGCTGGCCAGATAAGGTCACTTCTTTGTCCACGCCGACTGTCTGAGGGCTAACGGAGATGGCGAGCTGTGCAAGAGGCTTCCTATCGAACACGAGAATCTTCACCTTACTGCATGAGACGACATAGAACGGGTTCTCTCTAGCTATCGCTACAGATATGTCCGTGGCTGTGTCGGAGACGGTTGAAGACCAGAGGGGGTTTTCTCCAAACTTTCCGAAGCCAACTTGCCTACTTGAAGCCCATGCAATGTAGTCCAGGTTCTTGTCTGAAACTATGGTGACTGAAGAACTGTAGACAGAAACCTTCTTAGACTCGCCTGTCAGGTACCTATAACAGAAGATTGTCCCGTTGCTCAATCCAACTGCAACCCTGCTGCCATCCAATGATATCGCTGTCGACACCCCCCTTACAGCCCCAAATGAGAGGCTCTGTAGCACATACAGGTTGTCTGTTCTCACAAAATAGAACATCCCATCAGAGGTGGTTAGGGCCAGAAAGAAGCCGAAGGCTGAAATCTTCAGTGATGTTATCTGAGCGCCAAAGTTTCTCTTCGCGATGACCCCTCCACTTAATGGATCCAGAACCAATAGTGTGCCATTGTTGAGTCCAGCTGCTATTCTGAACAGGGAATCGTCGGCGTCCAATGCGTTGATGTCACAGCTTAGGTGAATCTTCCATGTAAGCGATGGGCCTCCGGGGACGCTGACATCGACCCTGCTTATGTTGTAGTCTGCTGTAGAATAGAATAGGGTGTATGGGCCGCCATAATATGTTTGAGGTAACAGAATATTCTTCACCGACGAGTTGGCCTTGAAGATCGTTACCCTGTTCTTGGTCCTGTTGAAGACGCTAATGTATGTTCCATTGACTATGGCAACTATGTATTTTCCACTTGAGTGGGCGGCTATACCGTCGATGATGTCACCGTTCCTTGCTGGCAGGTACGATAGAGCAGTCTCGCCGTCTACAAGGCTTAGGCCTATGACCATGGAGCCGTTGTTTGTGAAGACCATGTTCTGGTCGTTGGCCAGTGAAATCCTCAAATTTTGGGGGGTGTAGGTGACTAGGCTGCTGCTCCAGAGCGGCGGATTCGAATAGCCTGCTGTGGTGGGAAACTGGGTCACTGCCAAGATCGACAGTAGAAGAAGGCAGATGGCGGCTTCCCTTCTAGGCTTCTGCATTGTTCGTATACCAATAGCTAAACTTTTTAAACGTTTTCTGGAAATCATCTTCCTCTTAGGAGATGTTTGAAGGCTTCTGCGACTGAGAAGATGGTTGCCGCTGAACCGACTGCAAGCATCCAGTCCTGCTGAGATGGATAGGTTATATCGAACGGGCTGTGCATGAATGGAAGATACAGTACAGCAAGCTGCATCACCAGTGAACCTGCAACAGCGAGCCAGAGAAACTTGTTGGAGAAAGGATTCACCTTCGTAATCGGATGATTGAGAGAATGACAGGATATGGCGATGGCGAGCTCGCAGACGATCATAACGGTTAATGCTTCTGTCCTGGCCTCCACCAGCGACTCGCTCGATAGTGTGAACATGAAGTTTGAAAGTATTATTGTCGTCAAAATGATTGGGACTATGAGAAAATAGATCGCGAACTCTTTCCTGTTCACGATATTTGCCTTAAGAAGTCTCGGCTTTCTTTTCATCACATCCGACTCCGCCGGATCTACTCCGAGTGCTAGTGCCGGAAGTCCGTCGGTGGTTAGGTTTACCCATAATATCTGGACCGCTGTCAAGGGTAGTGGCAGCGCTATCATGGTCGCGATGAGCATTACGGCGATCTCCGCTATATTACACTGTAGCAGATATATCAGGTACTTCTTGATGTTATCAAAGATTCTTCTCCCCTCCCTCACAGCGTTGACGATCGTCGAAAAGTTGTCATCAGCCAATATCATGTCAGATGTCTCCTTTGTAACCTCTGTTCCCGTCATGCCCATCGAGATGCCGATGTCGGCCATCTTGAGCGCTGTAGCATCATTTATGCCGTCGCCTGTCATAGCCACAACATATCCCCTTTTCTTAAGAGCCTTCACTATCTTCATTTTGTGCTCTGGCGATACCCTCGCGTACACTTTAACATCTTCAACAACCCTATCGAATTCCTCATCCGACATCTTCTCAAGCTCAGCTCCAGTCAGGACGATGGTGTCATCTCCGTTCACTATTCCCAGTTCCTTGGCTACTGAAACCGCGGTCAGCTTGTGGTCTCCGGTTATCATGACTACCTTGATTCCCGCATCCCGGCACAACTTCAGCGCCTCCTTCACCTCTTCTCTCGGAGGATCTATCATTCCGACAAGCCCTAAGAAGATGAAGTCTCTCTCAAAGCCTTCTTCAAGCTCTTCCGGCACATCCAATTCCTCTCTGTAGGCGATAGCCAGATTTCTCAGCGCCTCAGAAGCCATCATCCCATTCACAGACAGGATCTTCTCTCTCTCCTGCCGGCCAAGTTCCACTATTCTTCCCTCCTTCAAAACATGGCTGCATTTCTCCAAGACGACTTCAGGCGCTCCCTTCATTATAACAAGCTTCCTATCTGATTCTGAAGTGGCATGGACTGTCGTCATCCTCTTCCTTTCGGATGTGAAAGGGATCTCTTTTATCCTAGGGTACCTGTCTATTTCATCTTCCAAGATGTTCGCCTTTGCAGCGGCAACGAGCAGGGCTCCCTCTGTTGTGTCTCCTGTCACATTCCATCTGGCGTTGTCATAGAAAAGCTTCGAATCGTTACAGAGAGCAGAAGCCTTAAGAAGCCTATAGAGTGTGTCAAGGTCTTTTGGCTCAATAGCTTTCCCGTCGACAAGGAATTCTCCTTTGGGTTCATATCCGACGCCGCCGACCTCAACGAATCTGTCGTCTACGAAGATCTTCTTGACAGTCATCTCTCCCTTCGTCATGGTTCCAGTCTTATCCGAGCATATTATCGAGGTGCTGCCAAGGGTTTCAACAGCAGGCAGCCTTCTCACGATCGCCCTTCTTCTCGCCATCTCATACATTCCTATAGCAAGGGATCCTGTTACCACAGCTGGAAGTGCTTCAGGGACCGCCGCCACAGCCAAGCTGACACCCCAGAGGACCATTTCAGTTGGATCGTTTCCCCTGAAGATTCCAAGCACAGCTACAAGTGCACAGACGGCTAGAGCGAAGACGGTAAGCCACTTGCCGATCGCGTTCATCCTCTTTTCAAGTGGTGTCCCAGTCCTCGTCTCCTCTTGGACCGTCTTAGCTATCTTGCCAAATTCTGTATTCATGCCTGTTGCAACCACCACACCCAACGCTCTCCCATAGGTGGCTACGGTCCCACTGAACGCCATGTTTGTTCTTTCCGAAACTATCGCGTCATCTTGCACTCTCTCGACGCTCTTTTCGACGGGAATAGACTCTCCAGTTAGAGGTGCTTCGTCAACCTTCAAGTTGTAGACTTCCATAAGTCTAACGTCCGCTGGAATCCTGTCTCCAGCGCGTAGCACGACCAGGTCTCCTGGCACTATGTTGATGGATGGAACAATCTTCTCTCGGCCCTCTCTTACGACTGTAGCTGAGGGCGCCGCAAGCTTCTTCAATAGTTGTATGGCCTTCTCGGAACGGTATTCCTGTATGAAGCCCAAGCCCGCTGATGCAACGACTATAGCGAAGATTACGATGGCATCAAGGACTTCCCCGATCAATAGGGAAAAGGTGGTGGCTGCCAGCAGGAGAATTATCAGTATGTTCTTGAACTGCTCGATAAAGATCCGCCAAGATGGTGTTCTCTTCTCCCTTCTTATTTCGTTTCTCCCATATCTTTCCAGCCTCTTCAAGACCTCGTCTTCAGTCAAGCCTTCAAAGCTGCTCCCCAGAATTTGAAGTACTTCCTTTGACTCGAGAGCGTGCCATCGATAATCTTGTGTGGTCTCCATTCTCCCCTTTACTAGGACGAGGTTGTTTGGAATTAAGTATTTCTAAAGATTTCCGTCTGTGATCTAATTGTGGCAGAAGCTGAGGAAATCGAAAAGGTAAAAAGCTTGGCAGACGAAAATCGAGCTATGGATCTGAGCTTCAAAGAGAAGGCTTTGCGGGCCATATCAAGGCTAAGGTCGGAGCATAAAGAGGTGCTGTTGGTTCATCACGACGACGCCGACGGGATAAGCTCAAGTGCACTCATCAAAGTTGCCCTTGAAAGAGAATGGTTCAAGGTCAAAACGCTCTGTCTGGAAAGACTTTATCCTCAAGTGCTGAGAAACTTACACAAAGATAGGCGAGCGATACTCTATGTGGACATAGGCTCTCCACATGCCAACTTGATATCTGAATATAATGGGGGCCGAAACTTGACGGTAATACTGGACCATCACAACCCCTCTCCAACAGAGGACCTCTCTATCTTCGACCTAAACCTCGAATATTCTGGCCTCAAAGGAGAAACCGATTTCTCAAGCTCCACATGCTGTTACCTGTTCGCCAAAGAACTTGACGAAAGAAACTTCGACCTATCATATCTCGCTCTCGTTGGAAGTCTAGAGATACCCGGAAAGCCTTCAAGCCTCACTCTACAGGTCCAGAATGAAGCTTTGGAAAAAAACGTGATAAGAAAAAGAGGTGGCTCATTTGTGTCGACCAAGCTAGGCCTTGGAATAAGCCAAATCTTCTCAAGTCTGCAGATTCTCGGCTCTGTGGGATATTATAAGGGTGGCCCGGAAGTCGGAATCGAACTATGCCTGTATGGTCAGACTTCGGAAGTAAAGAAGACAGTTAAAGCGCTTGAAGTAGAACGCAAAAAGGCTAACAAGAAACTAATAGCGAACCTATACAAAGAAAGGTTAAGACAAAGCGAACATGTTCAATACTTTGATTCAGGTGAAGCATTCAAAGGCATGGGCACGAAGGTCATTGGAACATTCTGCTCCTTCCTCTCTTATCAGGCCAGACTGATAAACAGTAGCAAGTATATTCTGGGGTTCATGGATGTACCGCAACAAGTTCCAGGCTGGGGAAGTCTCGAGGAACGATTCGTGAAGGCCTCTATGAGGGTTCCAAGAGATATGCAGTCGAGTATCATGCAGCACTTAATGCCATCCGCCGTCGATCTCTTGCAAAGGTCAACCAGAGAAATCGGCGGAGTCGCGGACGGGCATGACTTCGCGGCCAGCTGCACATTTCCGATAGAATATAAGGCTGAACTCGTCGGTCGTATTGAGAAAGCCATACAAGAACTGAGACGGCCGAAAGGCTGAAGCCCACTTGAAACCCCTATTGGCCTATGCCTTCAGAACATGCCTGGCTGCAAAGTTGTTGAAGTTAGAGAGAATGGGATTATGAGATGAAGAAGGGCATGTGAAGCCTTCATCAGTTTCGTACTGTCTGTCAGGTGCTCTGCTGATTCACCCTTCTATGTAGAACCTTGAGCAGTCCGTATAGATCTTCAAATTCGTAATCTGGTATTGGATCCCAGGCATTCAACTTCATCCATCTTTCTCTCATCTTCTTTCTGTTTATCCAAGCAATCTTTAATCCAGAAATCTTGGCGCCCTGTATATCAGCCCAAGGGCTTGTCCCTGCTAATAGTAACTCGCTCTTGCCGCAATTCATTTCCTCTATCGCATATTCAAATATCTTAGGGTTTGGCTTGTAAGCCTTTGCCATTTCCGAAGTCACCACCAAATCTAAGTCTACATCTATGTTTGTCTTGAAGAACAGATCGGTATCCATGTTTGTGACGACTGCAAGCTTGTAGCCACGCTCCTTTAACTCTTCCAGTACTGGTTTGACATCATCGTAAGGTCTCCAATCCTTGAAGCTCTCATACAGGATGCTGATGTCGTCGATTTCGCCTTCTACGTTAAATCTTTTAAAGAGCTTTCCTATGGCGACTCTTCCAGCCTCTTTCCAGCCTATGAAATCGATATTGCTTCTGTAGATTCTGATAACTTCATTGTGCCATTCTTCGAACAAGATGTAGCCGTCGACTCCGATACCGTTTCTCTTGGCTATTTTGTCAAATGCTATCGTTGCTCCCTGTTCCCGATCAATCAAAGTGGCATAAACGTCGAAGGCAACCCATTTGAAGCCCATAAGTAGAACCTGCACAAGCTGATAGTTAAATCTTTCATAAGATCTGACTGTAGAAATATTTGAGACAACCGAATCCTATGATATTGGAAAGGATGCTTTCGCCTGTCCTCTACCTCTGTCCGATCGGCTATCAGCCTCTTTAATACCTGAATGTCAGATACAGTAGGACTATCAACGCGGATAATGTGAACAGATCTGGCAACATTGCAAAGGGGCCTAACCCGAAGGCGTAGAATCCGAAGATTTGATGCACAAGTGGGTTGGAGGTGAGGGCGTTGAGAAGCAGTACCATCGAAAATATAATCAGCCCGATTACGAACTCGGATTTTGTCTTCAAGTACATGTCGGCGTATGTGACGAGCAGGATCAATAGGAGGGTGACATTGACTGTTGAAATAACGGTCCTAGCCGAATAGTATAGTTCAATGTCCCCGGGAACAGTCCTCGGCGGCCTCTGTTGTCCAGGGAATGCCGGAAAGTTCATGTTAGCCGAAAACGTTGCAAGCAAGGCTGCAGCTACCAATATTGCCAGTATCAGGTAGATCTTCACGTTTCTGTTCATGCTATTCCACCTATCGTCTCACTCCTTTTTTTCCTTTTCCCAAATTTTAGCCACAATCTCTTCAAATAGGGCATAGTTGGCTTCCATCGCTGGAGAAAGGAAGTATGTGACACCATATCTATCGCCGGCTGAAACGATCAGTCGATTCTTTTGGAGGACTTCAAGATGGTGTCTTATAGTTCTGTAGTCAAGCCTGAGCGAAGAGGCTAGCTGATTGGCGTTCTGCGGCTTCTCCCTTAAGGCTCTGATTATCCTGGCGCGAGTCACACCTCCTCTCGTGCCAGTGATCAGCCACCCAAGCAGATACCTTAATGGGTTTAGGTTGGCGGACATCCACATCGCTCAGGATATACGTAATACTCTACCTGTGGCCACATTTATTTATGTTATCGTATACTCTAATTCCATCTCAAGTCACTTGTCGTCAGGCTGGCGACATAAATCTCTTGACAGACTGTATTCTTCTCTGATGCTCTATTTGGTATAAGTTGGTGTAAATTGGGTCTAATTCTGAAAAAGTGTTTTATAACTCGAAGGGGGACGCTTGAAATCAGCATATGTTTGGGAGGATGGGTGCTTTGGATGCCTTGGCTGCACTTTTCGAAAACGCTCTGGGACGGTGGGCTAGGTCTATCTTTGAACTTCCCTTTCCAGATATGCTCAACATGGTGTGGGAAAGAGGCGGGATAAGGGCATGATGCGACGTGTCGACAGTATGTTCTTGGACGAAAATGATAGGACACGATGGAGTTCGTCTTCAAGGCTGCTTTCGAGTGCAACCGTATGTCTTCTGATCTTGGTCTCCTGCCTGTCTTTTTCCTCGATATCGTTTGCAGAGCAGTATGCATATGTTCACGGCCTGGTGGTGGACGAGCAGAGTAGAGTTTTGTCCGATGTGCAAGTGCAGTTCTTCACGTTGAATGGCGCTCTCGTAGCCTCCACATCCACGAACTCCGACGGCTTCTTCAGCGTCATGGTTGCATATGGCACATACAACCTTTACGTAACCAAGACGGCGTACGCTAAGACTGTGAAGAGTGTTTCAGTGCAGTGGCTTGACACGGACCTCGGCAACATAACATTGAATAGGGCGCTGAAGTTGTCCAGCTCTTCTCTTGGCCTCATAGCAAAGGTGGGGGATACACTGGGCATCTCGTTCACAGTCGCAAATGTAGGCGCAGATCCTGAAATCGTAGGCTTTCTTATAACGAAACCTGAAGGTTGGCCTGCTAGAATCCTGGACCAGAATCGGGAGGTCGCCGCAGAATACTTGTCGCCGGGGCAAAGCCTGAATCTTGAACTCGAAGTAGCAGTTCCATCGACAGCCCCTTCATACAATAGCTTCAGCCTGTCCCTGACAGCTGTTGGGACATCCAACTGTTCTCTAACGTTCACGGTGTGGACTAGACCGCAACCGACAGTGTACGTCTTCGGAAAGGTTGTGGATGAAGATGGTAAAGGAATAGGTGGGGCGGATGTTGCCGTCTACTCTTCAGAAGGAGGCTTCATCAAAAGCGTGGCCACATCGTCTAACGGCGACTTTGAAATCGAGCTACCGGCCTCTGCAGCCTTCTCGGTCGACTTCATAAAGGAAGGGTATACAAAGCTTTCAAAGAATATTCTCTTGAAAGATGAAACGTTAGATCTTGGGCAGGTGACATTATCAAAGTCTGTGAAGATTTACTCTTCCGCTCTTAACCTGATCGCAAATCCAGGGGCAAAGTTGCTTATTCCATTTACAATAAGCAACGCTGTGGGGGGAGAAACGGAAGCTGTAAACTTCCTTGTTACCGGATCGGGAGGTTGGCTGACGAGGGTTCTAGGTCAAACCGGTACAGAGACCTTGGGTGTAACCCTTTCTCCAGGCGCAAGCCTTAACCTCCAGCTGGAGGTCACAGTGCCGTTCTCGGTAGCCGACAGAAACTTGACGTTGACAGCTGCAGGAAGGACAAACTCCTCTCTTCAATTCTCGGTCAAGGTTCAGCCGTCGGAGGCTAAAGTGGTCTCCTGCCAGTTTCCTGGAAAGTCTGTAGGACCAGGTGATGTGGCCCAGTTTCAAGTCAGGTTGAAAAACCCTGCCGACGTCGAGCAGCAATTTACCATCTCAACCGTCCACACACCGCAAGGTTGGTCGGTGTACACGAGGAACGCTGGCGGCGAAGCGGTGTCGGAGGTTACATTGGAAGGAGGCGGGTTCGTGGACCTTGTCGTCTCTGTTGTCACCCCGACTGATGTAAGCGTGGGAGACTATACCATCCTCTTCTCAGCAAAGTCTCCAAATGTGTCTGCTGAGTTACCACTTGTTCTTTCTGTGCAGAAGTCGACGGCTGACGTTAAGGTGGAGGCGAAGCCACCCTATGTAGACGTGTATGCGGGCTCCGATGGGCGATTCAAGTTGAGCATTTCAAATCTTGGTGGATACGATGAGCTTCTTGACCTCTCCCTCCAAGGCCTACCTTCAGGCTTGAGGGGGTGGTTCGAGGACTCTGCCAAGCAGGAGATCACGAAGGTTTATGTTGAAAAAGGTCAGACGAATGTGATATATGTCGCCGTTTCAACACCCAAGGGGGCGAAGCTTGGAGCTCAGAATTTCACAGTCTCGCTCACAAATGCTAGAGTGAACAAGACTGTCGATCTAACCCTCAACATACTCGGCTTGCGTGTGTTGGCCGTGACAAACCAGAACTTCTACACATCACTTTATGTGGGCGGCCAAGGGGCGTTCACGCTGTACGTAAGTAACTCTGGAAGTCAAGAGCTAACGAACGTGAAGGCTATAATGGGGGCTGCTCCAGACGGCTTCTCGGTCACTGTCGAACCCTCTTATCAAGCCTCTCTTGGGGCTGGCCAAGACACTACATTCGATATAACGGTCAAGGCGCAGTCAGATGTCAACGCCGGCAACTACTATATCGACTTCAAGGTTGTGTCTGATCAGACTGAACCTCAATCCTACACATTGAGGGTCGAGGTTCTCCAGGAAACGAACTGGATCATCTATGCAGGGATACTTATCGTAGTCGCCCTTGTAATGCTCTTGATGGTTTATAGGAGGTTTGGAAGAAGATGAAATCGATGGAATACGCGATCGAAGCCAAGGGCTTAACTAAAGCATATAAGTCTGAGGGGGGTACGGTGCTGGCAGTAGACCATCTGAATCTAACGGTTGAGAGAGGGTCTGTCTTTGGGCTGCTTGGACCTAACGGCGCGGGCAAGACTACTCTCATAATGATGCTGACCGGCCTGTCGCTACCGACAGGTGGTTCAGCCAAGGTCCTTGGATACGATATCGTGAAAGAGTCTGTTAAGATAAGAAAGAATGTGGGGATCCTACCTGAGGGCTTCGGCTTCTACGATCACCTTACTGCCGAGCAGAACCTACACTATATTGCAGCATTGAACGACATCCCCAAAGAGGAGAGAAGTAAGTGTGTGGGAGACGTGTTGGCTGCCGTTGGCCTGCAGGAGGTGAAGGATAGAAAATTGGGTGGTTTCTCAAGGGGAATGAAGCAGAGGTTGGGCATAGCCCAAGCCCTTATGAAGAACCCTGAACTCCTCATCTTTGACGAGCCAACGGCTGGCGTGGACCCTGAAGGAGCCAGAGCCTTCAAAGACCTGGTTGTCAGACTTAGCAAAGAGGGGAAGACTGTGATGTTGAGTACACATCTGCTCTTTGAAGTTGGCCCTCTCTGCGACACCGTGGCCATAATCAACCGTGGTAGGTTTGTTGTTCAAGGAAACGTCAGAGAGCTTGTTGGAAAACTCATGGCTGAAGAAGGCTATAGAATACGAGTTGGAGGAGCAGGCGACCTCGGAGCATTCGCCAACGGCCTAATGGATCTAAAGGGTGTAAAAGAGATAAGGTTAGAAGGAGGATATGTCCTTGTAAGAGCAGACAGTGACATCAGGGTAGAAGTTGGCAAACTGGCATCAAAATGTGGAGTTGAAGTCTCAACATTAGACCTAATGGAGCCTTCACTTGAAGACCTCTTCATAAAATACTATAAGATCGAAGGAATGGCGCACCCACATAACGATAGGGCAGCAAATAGCGAGGGGATAGTGAATGGTTAGCATGTTTACGGTTGCATCGAAAGAATTTTCAGACATCGTGAAAAGCAAGAGGTTTCTCTTGCTAGTGGCTGTCTTTGGGCTGGTAATGGTTGCGGCTGTAGCCACCGTATATCTTTCGGCAACAGAGGGCACAAGGGGGGCTAGTATGCCTAGAGGTTTCCTCGGTTCTGTGGCGTCAAGCCTTGTCACTATGATGTCATATTTCGCCCCAATAATGGGTATCGCTCTCGGCGTCGACGCCATATCCGGGGAAAAGGAGAAGGGGACATTGAAGTTGACTCTGGCGCAGCCCATCTTCAGAGACACGATCATAAATGGCAAGTTCCTCGCAGCTTTCCTGGCAATCTCCCTGGCAACATTCATAGCTTCGCTTGTTAACATAGGCGGCTCTGTGCTGGCTCTTGGTGTAACCCCAACGGTCGAAGACGTCACCAGGCTCATGCTCTTCATGCTGTTCTCGATCCTCTTCGCCATGGCCTTCTATGGTATAGCAACATTCCTATCTACCATCTCGAAGAGGACTACACAGAGCGTGATCGTCAGCGTCGTGCTCTGGATCGTCTTCACATTCATAATATCGATCGTCGCGTCTCTCGTCGCATCCTCCATGGTGCCTATCAGCTTCCAGCCGGGGCAGAACATGACAATCTTTCGCCCTGGCCAGAACATGACCGGGAATCCGGAGGAGATCGCCCGCCTTACGGAGCAGTTTAGAAGCCGCACTGCAATAACAGAAGCCATCGAAAGTATTACGCCAAACTACCACTTCACTAGGATAGCCCGTTACATCCTACAGATCTCCGTCAACATAGGGATCAGCCCAGGAGGAGGAGTTGGAGGAGTCGGGCAGACTACTACCAGAGCGGTCTCAATCATGGAGAGTCTTGGATCCGCTTGGCCAAACATCTTGGTGCTGACGCTTGTGACAGTCCTCACCTTCATCGCCTCATATATGTTGTTCACTCGACAAGAAATCAGGTGAGGTAAGTTGGAACATCGACTGAAAGTGTCGTGGCCACGGCATAAGCGAGAGGAAATTTCAGGAAATTCGACTGAGTGGAATAAGCAGGCAGCCAACAGGGTGAAGAACGAAGAAGGCTGTCCTGGGGGTCGCCTACCATCGGAAAAAGAGGTGAAACAAGTAGACTTCAAAGCGTCAAGAAAATTCGCGGAAGCCTTCGGCATGGTCGTCGACTTCGAAGATGGAGGTGGATCTTCTTGCAGGGCAAAAGCAGACAAATAATAGTCACTGTACTGATGGTGTTGGTAATAGGCCTTGCCATCGGCGGAGGATTTGGATATCTGGCGTTCTCAAGTCAGCTAAGCGACCTGAGGCATGAAGTGCAGTCTCTCCGAAGCCAATTGCAGGCCCAATGCTCGACATCTCAGTCAAGCGTCGCCTATGTAACCTACCAGATCGGAAGCAACGTTTCCATATCACAACTCTATCAATCCGTGAAGGACTCTGTGGTCGTGATACGTGGAATGGTCACAGAGAGGTCTATCTTTGGAACCCTCTATGGGGAGATGCAAGGCTCAGGCTTTGTATACAATCTGACTGGAATGATGGTTGTAATTACAAACTTCCACGTTGTGGAGGGGGCAACAAATATCACTGTAACCTTCACCGACGGTGACGCCTATCCCGCTATCGTCTTAGGCTCTGACCCCTACGCGGACCTCGCAGTGCTCTCAATAAAGGCTGGCGACTCAGAGTTCAAGCCACTCCCCATCGTCAGCTCAACAGACCTAAAAGTGGGCGATCCTGTCATAGCAATAGGCAACCCATTTGGTCTAGCGGGCTCAGTCACAACAGGGATCATAAGTCAACTGGGTAGGACGATAACCGAAGAATCGTCCGGCGGGTATGTTATAGCGGATGTGATTCAGATAACCGCCCCCATCAACCCTGGAAACTCAGGAGGGCCACTCCTCAACTGTCTGGGGCAGGTCATCGGGATAACTACAGCAACCGTCAGCGGTTCAGAAGGGCTTGGGTTTGCCATCCCATCTTCCACTATCCTCAGGGAAGTGGGCTCACTGGCATATACTGGAAGCTACACCAATCATCCATGGCTGGGGATAACAGGTACCGACATGAGCTATGATATAGCAAAGGTCATGAGCGTCAACGTGACATATGGTTGGCTTGTTCAAACTGTTCAGGGTGATGGTCCAGCCGGACGTGCAGGGTTGCTTGGTGGAAGCAGGCGTGTTAGAGTTGCTGGTGACTACATAATGTTGGGAGGCGACATAATCATCTCTGTGAATGGCACACGCGTAGTGAATGGCGATGACCTATTCACATATCTTGAGCGAAACACCTTCCCCGGTCAAACAGTCAACCTGACAATAGTCCGCAACGGAAAAGTAACGGATATTCCTGTCAAGTTGGGTGCTAGGCCAAATCCTAGCTCTTGAAAGATTGTTTCCCGCTTTCGATTTCCATACGAGGACGTCAAGTCAGCGAATGCAACCCGATGGGGAAGATGCTAGGTTGAGCCCCTGTCCAAGATTAACATTCCGAAAGGTATACGTTTATAATCGATAACTGGAAAAAGATGCGAGCATGAGCATAGAATTCAGAAAAGAAGAGAGGGTTGCAGAGTTTCTTTCTCCCCTCAAGGGCTATGGACTCGACCGACAGATTGTTGAGCATAGATATGATCCTCTGACTGGCCGAAGCACGGTCATCACTACTGGCAGGCTTCAGCTGATAAAAAGGCTCTTTGAATCCGATGACCGAGAAATTTTGCATATTGTGGAGAAGACGAGGGGCAGCTGCCCTTTCTGTCCGGAGCAGCTGCAGCACTCAACCCCAGGTTTTCCAAGCAATATAGTTGAAGAAGGCAAGATACAGGTTGGCGAGGCGATGGTCTTTCCAAGCCTGTTTGCTCACATGGACCACAATGCCATAGCAGTATTATGCAGAGAACACTATCTTGAGCTCAAGCAGCTTGCTCCGGAAAAGATCCTCGATGGGCTTAGGGCGGGGCTGATCTACCTCAAAAAGCTCAATAAAACATACGGCAAAACCTTCTACGCCTCCTACATAGAGAATTATCTACCATTGTCCGGCTCGACGATAGTTCACCCACACATGCAGATACTGGCAAGCGATCTACCATTCGGACTGCTAGGGGAACTGTTAGAAAAGAGTAGAGAATATCGCTCATTAAGGGGAGCCAACTTTTGGGACGATTTCGTCAACTCTGAAGACAATCAAAGCAGACTTCTCGGCAAAGTGGGAGACATAGTTTGGCTGACACCGTTCGCTCCGACCAGCACGTACGAGGTTTGGGGTATAAGCCAAGAGCATTCAAGCCTTCTCGACATAGGAGAAGAAGTTCTCAAGTCGTTCGCGGTTGGAATCGCCAGAGTTCTCAGTTTCTATCAAGACGAGAAGCTGTCATGCTTCAACCTCATACTCTATTCAGGCCCCTTAGGAGATCGTTCAGATGAATACTTCAGACTAGGTCTAAGAGTTATGGGGCGCTCCGGATACAAGTTTCCATACGTGAGTGACTTGTGGGGGCTACAGTCGCTTATGTTCGAGGGTGAATCTTACGATACCCCAGAAGATCTTGCGCAAAGGCTCAGAAGATACTTCTGACATCCAATACAAAATCATTGACAGCTACAACAATTTTACCGCTTCCTGGGTGTCATCAGGAAGACTTTGAGAGGAATGGAGACCTCGATTGGTAGAAAGAGAGCTGGAAAGACTTTTTCACATCTAGCCTTTCTTGAAAAGACTAATATATCAGTGAGAACTTAAGCTGACGCAGACTGATTCAAATGGACTTAAAGGGAAGTAAGACCGAAAAGAACCTACTGGCAGCTTTCGCAGGAGAATCCCAGGCGAGAAATCGCTACACATACTTCGCAAGCGTAGCCAAGAACGAGGGATTTGAACAGATTGCAGCGATCTTCCTCGAGACAGCTGACAACGAAAAAGAGCATGCGAAGATATTCTTCAGCCACTTGAAAGGTGGAATGGTGGAGATTACGGCAGCATACCCGGCGGGAATAGTTGGGAAGACAGCTGACAACCTTCTAGCAGCCGCGGAAGGAGAAAGACTTGAATGGGGCACCATCTATCCAGAATTCGCAAAGACTGCTGAAGAAGAAGGTTTCAGCAAGATTGCCGAATCATTCGTGGAGATAGCGGAAGTGGAGGGCTTCCATGAACGCCGATATAGAGCCCTGCTCAAGAACGTCACAGAGGGAACGGTCTTCAAGAAGGATAAGCCTATCAGATGGCACTGTAGAAACTGCGGCTACATACATGAAGGCACAGAGCCGCCGAAGATATGCCCAGCATGCAAGCATCCTCAATCATACTATGAGGTGCTATCAGAGAACTGGTAGTGCCTATCCCACTACTTTTTTAGTCGAGCTAGGAAGACATTTGACTGCTTTAATCGTGTCCCTAGGCGGTCACTTGAGGTAATATAGCATAACTCATTTCTTTTTTGGAGCAATAGGCTGTGCTCGGCTCCTCCAGTTCTCTTATGCATCCAGGGTCTGGTGCAAGGTAGTCTCCGTAGTAGGCGTAGGCCCTTGCCCTGCATCCTCCGCAGATGTACTTGTATGTGCATCGTCCACATCTTCCCTTGAGATTGTCTCTGTCCCGGAGGCTGTCCATGACTTCTGAATTCAGCCAGACGTCCTTTAGGCTCTGCTTTCTTAGGTCGCCGACGACGATCGGCATGAAGACGCATGGTGTTATCAACCCGTTGGGCTGTATTGCGCAATAGAGTCTTCCGGCACCACATCCGCCTAAAAAGTCAGATAGCTGCTTTGCTTTACCGTGAAAGTCCAGGGCTGCAAAGTGGGTTGGAGACAGAAGGTCTCTTCCGGCCTTAGAGGACTCCTGGAGGCAAACTCTTGAATACTGCGGTGCTGTGCACAATGCTTCGATGTGGCCGTTGGCTAACTGGCTGTAAAGGTATATCATGAGATCTTCTCTTTCTCTTGGAGAAAGATCGTATTTCACGATCTCCTCTCCTCTTCCAGTAGGTATGAAGTTGAAGACGATAACCCTCTTCACTTTCATCTTCTTCGCCAACTGATAGATCATGGGTATCTCGTGTAAGTCTTTCTTTGTCGCGGTAATCGCGATGCACGTGAACAGCCCTGCATCTACGGCGTTTTCTATACCCTTCAGCGTCCTGTCGAATGATCCCTCAACCCCTCTGAAAGAGTCATGTGTCTCTTTGCATGCACCGTCGAGGCTTATGTCAACATAGCTTATTCCTGCTCTTCTCAGGCTTTCCACCGCATCCCTTGTGAGGAGGGTTCCGTTGGTTGCAATCGAAAGGTAGAGTCCTTTCTCATGCGCATACTCTGCCACTTTAAAGAGGTCTCTGCGCATGAGTGGTTCGCCTCCTGAGAATGCCAGTGCAGAAACCTTGTCTTCTACAAGTTGATCCACGACGTGAAGCCTTTCTTCAGCTGTGAGCTCGTCAGGGGTTGGTTTGTCCGCTCGCTGATAGCAGTGTACACATTTTAGGTTACAGGCATTTGTATAATTCCAGACGACCAAAAATGGTGCCATTGTCCTAAAGGGCTTGCTCACACCATATCTGCTTATTCCCTCTAACACATTCAGCAGTCCATTTTTGAAGTACGGCGTTCTCAGTGCCTCTTTAGCCCTATCTTGATCTATCTCAAAGGTCCTGAGTCCAAGGTCGATGGCCGTCTTTATCGCATTAGACAAGACGATCTCTTCTAATGAATGATACCTGACCTCTTCGCCCAAATACCTATCCAACGCGATTTCAAGGTAGCTTTTTCCACATCTACGGCATCTCTTGTTTGAAAAGACCATCATCGACCTTATTAGCCGGTTCCCTAGCATTGAAAGGAAAATGTCAGTAGAGACCGAACCGCCGTAGCTCATGGTGCAGTCTCCCTTTTTACTTGCAGGCTGCGACATATATTTAAATATTTTGATTCATTTTGTCCTTGCTTAAAACGAAGAGAGGTGCAAACACATTTAAATACGTTTGGGCCTATCCGATTAAGGATGAACAGCGTCGAAGCAAGGCTAAGGCGTCTGATCTCTTCTGATAAAGACAGGGAGAAAGACGCCCATGAATATTCGACCAGACTTAGGAGTCTTGCAGAAGAATTGGGGGATGACTCGCACTTTGCATCAAGAGAGCGGGTGTTTAAGGCTCTTGGCGATTCAACTCGGCTCAGGATAATCAAGATGCTTTCGTTGAAGGAGATGTGTGTCTGTGAAGTGATGGTCGCATTGGGCTTGAGTCAACCTAATGCTTCACACCATTTGGGTATACTCGAGCGCGTTGGCATAGTGAAGAAGATACGCAGAGGTAAGTGGGCTTTCTACAAGCTTCTCAAGCCTAAGATCGTCGCCTTGATTGATGGAGAATTCCCTTAGCTCTTCTGCAATTAACACTCCATTTCTCCAATTATGTATTCTCGTATAGTGTTGTCCTTCTCTGTTGAACCTGCTCTGGTAACATCAGACATGCCGCCAATTTTGGTGTTCATTCTTCAGTGGAGGCTAAAAGGGGCCGCATGGGTGATAATGAAACCATCCTCCCATTTTTGATCTAGGATGCCTGCACAATCTTGAACTTGGGGTCTTCTTTCTGTACAATTATTGGGTTGCATTCAAATTGCATTCTTGCAAAATTTTGTCTTCTTTCGTGGCATTTCATTTCTCAGCTTTGTTCGTGTCTGAAAGAAACAGTATTTTCGCAGGGAAAGGAGTTCTCTTCATCTCCTTCAAAATCTCTTTTTCACTTTGAGCGAAGACCGCTATGCTTCCGGTAATCTTGGCTGTAACGATGCAACTGCAATCCCCTATTGAAATGGATCGCTCACATTTTAGCCTGCCAGTTTCGAATGCCATCTCTTCTGTACCTTCTACTTCGACCACTTGAGAGCTCAAAATTTCGCCCACTTTTTCTGCCGCATATTCTGGGCCTTTAAGTCTGCAAAGTACATAGAATATCTCTGAGACTGCATAGAGTGAGCAGTATACCTTCTCCTCAGGCTTTAGGGTTTCGAAATACTCTTTGACTATTCGGCCAAGCTTTGTACCAGTCAGAAATTCTATTAGAGCGCTTGTGTCAAGTGTTATGTTTCCTCGCAAGATGTCCAAGATCCATCTCCTCTTCCGCTCTAAGTTCTTTCAGGATCTTTCGAGCTTCTGACGGTGGTTCCAGGCTTCCGAAAAGCGACAGCATCCTTGCTGTGTTTCGCTCTTTCGACCTATATGCCTTCAATAATACTCTTATCGCCTCACTCAAGGAGACTCTTCTACCCATTTTGGATTGGAGCTCTGCAGCCACGGCGAAGAGCTCTCTCTTTACATCATCTTCAACTTGAACTGTAGAGGTGGTAACCATAGTGTCTATAGAAACTGTAAAATATATAAATCTTACTGGCGAAACAGTGTTACTTCACGCGCGTCCGATTTGGTAGCCCGGACCAGATTCGAACTGGTGTCTGCGGCTCCAGAGGCCGCTGTGCTTGGCCGCTACACTACCGGGCTGATGTTTGGTGGTTGGACATGCCTGCCTAAAAGAGTTTCTGGAAGTATGGCTGGCGAATGTCGCTATTCTATGTATGCCAATATTTCACGCAGAGTATGTATCGGTCTAATGTTCTGTGATTTGATGTCTTCGATGTTGCCGGAGTACAGTCCTAGTCCTGCTGCCTCTAACATGTTCAAGTCGTATATCGAGTCTCCTACCGCTATTGTCTGCTCGAGCGGGACAGACTGTTCTCTTGAAATTCTTTTCATGGCCTCGTCTTTTTTGTATGGGTCGACGGCTTCTATGCCCTTTCCCGTTAGATATCCATATCTGTCCACTTGAAGCCTATTTGAGAGCACTGCGTCTGCGCGGAGTTGTCTTCCAACCTTTTCTGCAAGTAGGTCTATTGCGGCTGTCAGGATTATGACCTTTAGTCCTCTGCGTTTGAGTTCTGCGATCACCTCTTCGGCGCCTGGCTTCAGTTTATAGTCTGACAGGGCTTCCTCTATCTCTTTGATGTGTATCTTTGGCTTCTTGCGGAGCCACGACAGGATGTCTTTGGCCATAAACTCCCTATATGTTATCTCTCCAAGTCTGTATTGTTCAAGGGCTTGCCTCGCATCTTCCATGGTGTGGAATCTCCTGTGGATGAGCTCCCAGCTGCTCTTGCACTCTAAAAGGGTGCCGTCCAAATCAAAGAATATCAGTCTGTACTTCAACATTTACCCTACTTTGGAATGGCGATAAAAATGGTTTCCTGTCAAAAGAATTTAACAGGTTGAGTAAAGTTTATATTAGGTGGCTTAGATGGCGTCTAGACGGATGTTCTATGAGCCTCTCCTTCGGTAGCAGTGTTAATGCATACTTGAAGTTGGCTGTACTGTTCGCCGCACTCGGAGGAATATTTGTAGCCTTAGGATTTGTGATTGGAGGTCTTGAACTTGCCTCCTGGTTCCTCGTGTTCGCTCTCGCCTTAAACTTTGTCATGTACTTCATAAGCGACAGGCTTGTCTTGGCTACGACCGGCGCCAAGATAGTGGGTGAAGACGAAGCGCCGAGGCTCCATTCGATAGTTTCCAGAATGGCGGCTAAGGCTGGAGTACCTAAGCCGAAAGTCGCGATCGTCAAGAGCCCTCAACCGAATGCCTTTGCAACGGGAAGAAGCAAAGAGCATGCTGTGGTCGCGGCTACAACAGGCCTACTTAACATGATGAACGATGACGAGGTTGAAGCAGTTCTCGCCCACGAAATTGGGCATGTTGTTCACAGGGATATGCTGGTTTCAACTGTTGCTGCCTCGATTGCGACCGCAATCTCCTACATCGGCAACATCATCATGTGGTTCCTCATATTTGGTGGATCAGGAAGGAGCAGGGATGATGCTGGAAGAAGTGCTGCCGCTCTTGGCGCGGCGATTTTGGCTCCATTGGCTGCCACGTTCGTCCGGCTGGCTATCTCAAGAAATAGAGAATATTACGCGGACGAAGCTAGTGCGGTGTTGACTGGAAGACCTAGGTCGCTGATAAACGCTCTTTCTAAGATAGAGCAGATGATCTACCGTGGTGCTCCACTAAATGCTTCTCCTTCAACTGCGTCGCTTTGGATAGCTAACCCGTTTAGGGGAAGTGGGCTGCTGGAGCTCTTCAGTACACATCCGTCGACAGAGAAGAGGATCAGACGGCTGGAGGAGATTTCGAGAAAGATGGGGTACGTATGATGAATTCGGCATGCCGGAAACAGTTGTTTCAGTCGACTTCTCAAACGCTTACTCGAAGAGCGAGCGGATATTCTCGAGAAATATAGTAAGAGTGAATGTGGGCGGAGAGACGACAGTCGGGCAAGTGAAGGCGACGGTTCTAGGCTACTTGAGCATACCATACTTAGACCTCTACCTTCTAAGATTGAAAGACCGTGATCTTCAGGATGAAGAAAAAGTTCGAGAGCTTGGCTTGTCTGAAAGATCTGTCTTGGTTTTGGCTTGCAGAAACTTTGAAGAGCTATATGAGAGGATGAGAAGAGATAGGCGGCTTTAGCCCAATTGAGGTTATGCCTGGATTTCCCCTAATATCCATCTTGTGCGACTTGATTCCAAAAGGATTTAATGCTGCGATCAAGATACCTGACTTAATATGATTGAGTTATGCCCGATCGGTGTCGTACACGTTGACGTCGAAGACGATGACTTGCAGAGAAAAGGCTCTGTAGAAGGCGTGATAGAAATATATGACGAATTCAAAGAAGGGCTGCATCTGCTCGAAGGCTTCTCACATCTGATTCTGCTCACTTTCTTGAACAAGGTTGACGCTGAAGCGAGGAAGGTTCTCAAGGTGAGGTTTCGCCGCCTTCAGCAGTCAGGTGTCCCTGTTGAACTCCTTCCCGAAGTTGGCGTCTTTGCAAGCGATTCCCCCCATCGACCTAACCCTATAGGGCTCACGATAGTTCGTGTGACTGAAATCAAGTGTAAGGCTATCTATGTCTCAGGTCTGGATGTTTACGATGGAACCCCGGTCTTGGACATAAAACCATACACTCCATTCAGGAGAATCGAAGTGATCGAAGTTCCCGAATGGTTCTCCAAGATAGCCTCTTACGTGAAGAGGGAACCTTAGGTTTTGGAAAACGTGACTGGTCTGTGATGAAGTCGCCCACGTCCTGAGAGTACTTTACGGTGTAAGCTCTAACCTGCGAGGAGCTTCCTTGCACCTCTTACCCCCTCATCATACTTGTGGGAACGCATACCGTAGAGTTTGTCTCCGAAGTGGGAATGATTGTGATGAGGTCGTTGACTAGCTCCTTATTCGAGGTTTTCTCTTCTCGGTTTGTCACTAGGATGCTCGTGCCGAACTGTGAGCAAAGTCGCTGGAAGGTCTCAAACCCGAACCTGGAAAGCAACGACTACCGCCGAAACCTTCTTCTGGGTCACGAGCTAGAGGAGGTTTAGGAAGTTCCTCCTCCACTTGTTTAAGCCTGATCCTATATTGCTCAGGATTTCATATAGAATCCTGCTGCGATTGCCCCATAGAGTCCGACTTCGTCTCCTAATTCTGTGAACTTTATCTCCGGAATTCTGTTTACGGCGTAGTCTCCGACCTTCTCTAGTATAGGTCTGAGAATGAGTTCCTTGTTGTTGAGTGCTACAGACCCTCCGATGATGATGAGTTCTGGGTCGTAGCTGTTGATGACGTTGGCAAATCCTATTGCGTTGTATCTGCCAACTCTTTCTATGACTGAGGAGGCGAAGTGGTCGCCTTTTTTTGCTGCATCAAAGACTTCTTTGCTTGTCACAGCATTTAATCTATCATAGAGTAGGCTTTTCTCTAGCGCTTCTTTTTCTATATTTTCCGCGATCAGCCTCGTATGGTTCGGAATATTTACGCCTGAACAGTAGGCCTCCCAGTGGCCGCGTTTGCCGCAGCCGCACCGAAGTTCTCCGTTTACGTCGATGGTTAAGTGTCCTATCTCGTGGGCGTTTCCATCTCTTCCCAAGAGTAGTCTTCCATCTGCGAAGACGCCGCCTCCTATTCCGCTGCTTATGGTGACGTAGACAAGGTTGTCAACTCCTCTTCCTTGGCCGAAGAACTTTTCTCCTATTACCGCGGCTACGCAGTCGTTGTACATCTTGACTGGTAGGCCGAATTCCATGGATATTGGTTTGACGAGGTAGGAGCGTTTGAATGGGAGATTTGGTGGGGAAATGGAGCCTAGACGTTGGTCGAGTGGTCCAACTGTTCCAATATTGACTTCAATAGCATTCTCTAATAGTTCTCTGGGTAGCTCGCGTACCATCTCTATGATCTGTCTGCTGAGGGCGTATTCGTCTCCTTCTCGAACGGTCCTCTTTACGATCTTCGAAAGGATTCTGCCGTCTCTTACGCCGATGGCTACTCTTACGTTGGTTGCGCCCAAGTCTATGCCGACAGCTGTATCCAACAGATATCACTGTTGTTGCATGGATATCTTAAATTAAAAGGTTTATTTGATCTTGTTCTTTGTGCCACAGTATTTGCAGGTTGCTTCTGAGATTCCCCTGGCTGTGGGTATGTCGAGGGGTGCTCCGCACTTGATGCAAAAGAAGGCTCTAGCGCCCTCTTGAGGTTTTTCTTCAGCTTCTGTAGTCACCTTGTCCTTGTCCGCCTGACCCGAGAGAACGTAGTTCACTGCTTCAATGAGCCTTTCTGTGTCATCTCCTTTTGTGTCGAAGACGGCTTCCTTGAACTTTTGGCCTGACCTAAGCTCTATGTATACTCCTTCCCAGGCTATCAGCCCAACTCTCCCCTTGTGTGCTTCCGCGATCAACCCAAATGGTATCTCTAGGTCAAGTGCTCTATCCATCTTTGTCTTTGTGGCTACGAAGAGCTTCTTTTCTACGACAACCTCCTTTTCAACCTCGTACAGCAGTCTTTGGTCGGTCACAATTATTCTGCCATCATTCTTCTGTCCTGGCTCCAGCTTCTTCGCTTTGACACTTAATATTGGATGCTCTCTGTCGATGAGGGCAAATGAGGCTGATCGGACTGCGCTGATGGAGTCTTCGGCTTCGAGAACGGTCTTCTCAATTTTTTCGATGTTCTGTCTGAGTTCGGCGAGTCCTGTCTTCGCCTGACTTATCTGGCCGTATGCCCTTGAGATGAAGCTTTCGACTCTAGAGTTGAATAGGTTGACTTCTCCCCTGACTAGAGGTTCGATCGCGAACGGCTGGCCTATTCTATATAATAGGGTGTTTCCTTCGCTCTTAAATGAATCTATTTCAGTCCTCAGCTGCCTGGATAATGCTTCGACTTCGGTGGAAAGGCTTGATCGTGCCATGTTCCATTTTTCGATGAATTCGTTCATCTGCCGCTCGGTGGCCATTCTGTGGACGAAGCCACTTGCCCTCAATGCCTTGAACCTGGATGGTAGCGACGTTGCCATGCTGTCGACGTAGGCTATCGACCCCGAGAGCCAGTTGGCCTGCGCCTCGACCTGTGATAGCTTGGATAGGCTTTGATTGACTTGGGACCTGAGGGCTGGTCTCCAATCCTGCGGAGGCTGTTGAGCTTTGAACATTCTGATGCGATTGCAGCAAACGGATATGTGTTATCTAAATGTTTTGATCTTCTTGACGGGGTGGTCACAGGTAAGGTTTCGACATCGATCCAACAAGGTCTAGGAGGATCGTTGTGAAGGTCCAGGAGGCTAAAAGGAACAGGATAGGTGTTAGGTCTATTGTCATGTTCACTGTGATTCCCTCTGCAGACCGACTTGTTGAAAGGATTCCATCGTTTAGTAGGCTGAATAGAAGCCAGAGCCCAAGAGTCTTTGTTAGAGAGTTCAATAGGAACCTGTAGACTAGGTTCTCCAGTAGAGATGCTGAAGTCTGTAAGGCTATGAAGAATGCTAGAAGAAACATGAAGAATTCCGGGGCCTCCTCGAAGGGTAATCCTACAGCGGCCAAGAGGCCTGGTATTATGTACACATACAGCAGATACCAGAGTATTCCTGACAGCACTCCATATGAAACTTTCCAGGTGAACTTGAACACCTTCGACCTAAGGTTCAACTCTGGGTCACCAGGATCTCTATTGGGTATATGCCTGCTAGGACAAACTTGACTCTCGCTTTGACAGTTGAAAGGCTCTCGGCTTCAGCTGTTGGCAAGAGCATCTTTGAGACGATCGTTTGGCCTCTGGTGAGGGTTGCGGTCTTTGCTTCAGCAACGTTTTCTCCAAACCAGATCTTTGCGTCGAAATCGTCTAATGGAACAGTTCCATTGTATCCTATTGTGAAGGATAATTCGACGTGTGTGCTGTTGTGTTGAGTATAGCCGCTGTCTATGTAGAATGTTCTAGGGTTTGAGTATTCCTCGTAAATGAACTGGGCCATGGGCGCGACCAAGATTGTGCCTATTCCCAAAAAGGCGAGTGAAAGAGCTACGAAGACAAATCCTCTCACTTGATATCACTTTTGTCTCTGAATAGGTCGATTCCATTTTTTAAGACGATCGCCCCTATCCAGACACAGATTCCCAAAAATGCCAGTTTTGCCACGAGGTCTATGAGGTCGAAGCTGACGCTGATGAGGGCACCCGATATGCTCCCGTCTGTGGGCTTAGCAATTTCCCTGTAGTTTAGGAATGTGTTGACTGCGAAGGCAAAAGGTATAATCAAGAACACGAGTCCTATCACAAGAATGATCACAGCCATATTCTTCTTTGTTGCAACGGTTGCTTTTGGCACACCTTCTGTTGGAGCTTCACTCATGTGCCTGTTGGATGGATGGATTGGTTATAAAGATTTGCCTGTGGTATTGTCTGGGCCATATAAGAGTGTTGTCTATTGTGACAGTATGATTAATGCCTCTTTCAAAACTTTGATGCTATCCAGATACTCTGCAATGCTCACTTTCTCGTGGGGGGTGTGTGAGAGTTTTGGGTCGCCTGCTCCGAATGTTATAGAGGGCACTTTCTCCTCTGTCCCAAATATGTTCATGTCACCGGAGCCTGTCTTTCTGACGAGTTTGGCATCTGTTCCCTTCACCCTTCTGACTGCTTGCTTGAAGGCTTCTACAAGTTTGCTCTTGACTGGTGCTGTATATGGGGGTGTGAAGTCTTCAACTTCTATCTTGAAATCGATCTTCTTTTCACATATCCTCTTGGCTTCAGCCTCTATTTCCCCAACTATCCTTCTACCTTCGATTGAAGGAGGGAACCTTATGTCCAAGGCCATCCTACAGCTTGAAGGGGTCATGTTATGTGATTCCCGCCTGAAATCTTTGTGAGGCAGGCGCTTACGGTATTGAACTTTTTTTCTTGGCCTGCTGCAAGCTCATTGTATCTTCTAATGTGTGTCCAGAGCTCGATTGCTGCGTCGACTGCGCTCTTTCCAAGCCATGGTGAGCTAGCGTGAAAGCTTTCGGTTTTGAACTCGAGTCCGAGACGTACTCCTCCCCTATATCCTACAACTATGTTGGTCAACGAACAGGGTTCCCCGAAGATCGCGAACGATGGCTTGATGTCATCCTTTATCAGCTGCCTTATTCCTTTTCCTGTGTCCTCTTCGCCGACGACTCCGGCTACGATAATCTTCTTCTGAAATGCAATTTTTTTGAGCTCATATAAGGTGTAGAGGAAGGCGGCCATCGGCGCCTTCGCGTCCACCGCGCCCCTGCCGTAGACGAAGTTGTTGTCTATTTTGACAGGCAGTTCTCCTGGTACGGTGTCGATATGTCCGCAGAGAAGGATTGTGGGCTCCTCTCCATCGTGGACGCCGATCACGTTTCCTGCCACATCATGGTATGCTCGGTCTGCTTTGAGTTCTTGGAGGAGCAGTAGCCTTATTCGCTCTGAAATCGTCCCCTCGCTTCCACTTGGAGAGTATTGGCTTACAAGCTCATATAGGAGGTCAACTGGGTTCATCTGCTGCTATCTCCTAGCCTGTTCTATCACATATCTCATGATGATGCCTGGTATGTCGATGCCTGTCGCAGGCACCGTGTTCTTGAATTCTGTAGTGTTGTTGACTTCGTGGACGATGAGCCCATCTGGGGACTCCATCATGTCCACACCGAAGACTCCCCCTCCCACTGCCCTCGCGGACTTCAACGCTAACTCTCTCATTTCTGACGTTATCTCACATTTGATCGCCTTTCCCCCTCTCGCAGTGTTTGTTCTCCAGTCGGCTTCTGGTTGATACCTATATATTCCAGCTACGACTTCGTCGCCTACCACAAATATCCTAAGGTCTCTCGGAGGCCTCTCGACATATTCTTGTAGATAGTAGAGTTGATACATGGGATACATGTAGTCTCTGTCTTCGAAGACTGCGAGTGCAGCGGGCTCGTTGTTCAATAGGGCTATGAGTCGACCCCAGCTGCCGCTGACGGGCTTCAGGACCGCCTTTCCCTTGAACTGTTCTCTGAAGGCCTTCATGGCCATCTCTGACGTCAGGGCCAGGATCGTATGTGGTGTCGGAATCCTGTTCTTTTCTAGCAGCAGGGTTGTGAACATCTTGTTTCCCGTGATGGTGGCTGTAGCCAGTGAGTTGATTACCTTCTTCCCTTTGTACTCGAGGAAGGCGGTTGTGTGAAGGTTTCGATAGTAGCTGACGCTTCTCTGAAGGGCTACTTCACCATATTTCTCGTCAAGGGGCTTGGAGGCGTCAAAGAGCTCCTCTTTGACGTCGACCATTTCGACTTCGACGCCAAGTCTCTCTCCTGCTTCACGTAAGGCTTTCTCCTCCCATCTTATGACATCGTATAGTATGGATATCTTTGTCAAGTTGGTCAGCCATCTTATACCCTGTTCAGTACTTCTCCCTCCCTCTTTAGAAGCTCCTCCATTTCTTCGGTGAGCTCCAACTCGAAAAGGTCTATTCCGAGATCCTTCAGTCCCGAAACTAGTTTTCCACCTTCGCCTTGAGCCTGTATCCCAAACATCTTCAGCAGGAATTCGGCTCCATTTTTTCCAATCAGCCCGCCGAACACGAGCCTCCTCTTGTTCCCGACCACCTTAGGCGGTATCAGCTCATATGTCTTCGGGTTTCTGAGGACTGCGGCTACATGTGTGCCTGCTTTGTGCTTGTATGCGTTTGCTCCAACTAATGGTGCGGAGTCTGGAACAGGGATTCTTGTGTATTCTTCAACCAACTTTGCCAGGTCAAATAGCATGTTGAACCTTATGTTGACGTCTGCGCCATAGAGGTATCTTAGGGCTAGAGATGCCTGCGAAAGGTCGGGGATTCCAACTCTTTCGCCTAACCCGTTTGCTGTGACATGGATCTGCTCTGCGCCGGCCTCTAGCCCTGCTATCGAGTTGGCTAGCGCGAGTCCCATGTCGTTGTGGCAGTGTACGTCCAAGGGGATGTTCACATTGTCTTTGACCATTTTGACGAGCCTATACATGCCTCCGGGTGTCATGATGCCGACGGTGTCTGGTAGGCTTATTCTGTCCACATGAGCCTTCTCCAGTTCTCTTGCAAACTTGGTCACGTATTCTGGGTCTGCCCTGCTCGCGTCCTCTAGGGTCACCCTAAGTTTGAGACCATGTTTCTTGGCATAGTCTACCGCTTCTATGGTTCTAGAAAGCGCCTGTTCTCTGCTGACGTGAAGCTTATACTTTAAGTGTATGTCTGAAACCGAGTGATACAAAGCCACGAATCCTGCGTCACATTGGATTGCTTGATCGATATCCCTTTTCAGCGCCCTGCCATGTGCTACGATCGTAGCTTTTAGTCCGGCTTTGACTATCTTCTTGCAGGCCTCCATATGCTGGTCTGAAATGATGGGACTTATTTCGATCGCGTCCACGCCCAAGAAGTCTAATGTCCAAGCTATCTGTACTCTCTCGCTGTTTGTGAACGAGCATCCTGGAAACTGTTCTCCTTCTCTGAGGGTGCTGTCAAGTATCTTGACTCTCCTTCCTTTGAGGGTACTGTTGCCGTTGTAGGATAGGCCAAAGCCTACTCTCTCAATGTCATCCCTCAATCTTCCAATGTCTTCTTCGACTTCCATCCCTCTAACCCACTGAAGCCATAGCTTATTACCGTTTTTGTGCAGAATTAGACGATTTCCTTCAGAATTATTACGGTATTCGTTCTAAGAACCCCAGTTGTCTTGCGTATTTCCTCTATGTAGGTGTTGACTTCCGCTATATTAGGTCCTCTCACGAAAGCTATTATGTCATACTGTCCTGTTATCTCGTAGACCTGTCTGACGCCCTTTATCTTCTTGACGTTCTTTGAAACTTCATAGGTTGGGGTTGAGGGGTTTACAGCGATCAAAGTGAATGCGTGTGCAGCCTCCTCCTTTACGTCTACTGTAAACTTTCGGATTACACCCTCTTCCACAAGCTTCTTGATCCTTCGCCTCACAGCTGCCTCTGAGAGACCGACCTTTCTTCCTATCTCTATGTAGGATGCTCTAGAGTTCTCCTTCAGTGATTCGATAATCGCAGAATCTGTCTTATCCTGCTCCATATCTTGGACTGCGAGTGACACCTTTAAAACATTTTCTCTTCAGGTGTGCTCTTTTTCGTACCAGTTTAACGATTCCCTTAGTGTCGATGATCCCTCTCTGATGTCTTCTTGGGTGACGATGAGAGGTGGAAGGAGTCTGATCACGGTCTTGCCTGAATAGAGTGTCAGAAGGCCAAGCTCTAGAGCCTTGAAGAGTATCTCTTGAAATCTGACCTTTAGGTCTACGGCGATCATCAACCCTTTTCCTCTGATTTCTCTGACGATCCTCGAGTTGGCGAGGCTGCTGTCCAGTTCTGCCATCAGCTGTTCACCTGCCTTTTTGGCGTATTCGATTACACCGTCGTCGGTCAATGCTTCCAACACAGCCTTTCCCGCTGCGCATGATAGTGGGTTTCCCCCCATTGTGCTTGTATGCTCTCCAACTTCAAGGGTTCCCATATACTCTTCCTTTCCTATCGTAACCCCCATGGGGATGCCTCCTCCTATTCCTTTACCTACCGTCATTATGTCTGGGGTTATCCCCCAATGTTCATGTGCCCACATCTTTCCGGTTCTGCCGAGCCCACTCTGCACCTCGTCGACGACCAGTATGTTGCCATGTCTGTCCGCGATCTCACGTAGTCCTTTGAGGTATCCTTCAGGCGGTAACCTTATTCCTCCCTCACCCTGTATTGGCTCGACGAATATGGCTGCGAATTCGTCCAGGTTTCTGTCTCTCTCCACGTCTTCAAGGCTGCCATATTCGGCGAACTGTACGCCCTTGTATAGTAGGTCATCGAATGATGTGCGATACTTTTCTGAGAAGGTGAGAGAGAGGGCTCCAAGTGTCTTTCCATGGTAGGCTCCCTTCATGGCGAGTACCTTCTTCCTTTTCGTGGATTTGATGACGACCTTTAGAGCTGCCTCTATGGATTCGGCTCCACTGTTGCCCAGGTAGGCCATATTCAACCCTGCTGGACTTACAGACATGAGCTTCCTCAGGAAGAGTGCCCTCGACTCACTGTATATTGAACTGTGTAGTATGGAAAGCTTATCCAGCTGTTCTCTTACTGCAGACATCACCTTTGGATAGGATTGGCCAAGTATTGCGACGCCATATCCTCCCATGAAGTCTATGTACTCTTTGCCGTTGACATCCCATAGTCTTGCACCCTCTCCTCTGGCAACCGCTATGGGAAGCTTTTGGGATGTGTGAGTGAGGTGGCTGTCTTCAGCTGCCTTTATCTCTTCGAAGATTGCCATCATCCTCTTATCACCGTCCTCGATTCACCCCTCAGGCTGTTTGTGATGGGGTTGTCAACGTTTCCGGATGAAATTATGCTCTCTTTGGCTCCATGTTCAAGGGCTTCGATTGCTGCTAGGAGCTTCTTATCCATCCCATGGCCGACTCTCTTGATCTTCACCTTCGCCTCGCTCATGGTCAGGTTTGTGACGAGTTTGCCGTCGACTATAAGTCCACTGACGTCGGTCAAGAAGATGGCCCTGTCAGCCTTAAGCCCTCCCGCTATGTAGGCGGCTGCCCTATCTCCGTCGACGTTTAAGGGTTCACCTTCAGTCCCTAAAGCTATCGGCGAAATGATCGGGACATAGTCTTCTCTCAGTAGCGTCTCCAGTATGTGGGTGTTCACGTTAACTATTTTGCCTGTGTACCCTCCCTCTATGGCAACCCTTCTTCCCCTCTCATCTATTATGATAAGTCTCTTCTTCCTCTCGGCTTGAAGAAGTCCTCCATCGAAGCCTGATATTCCTATGGCCTTGATCCCTCTCGCCAGAAGGGCTAAGACTATTTCCGAGTTTATCTTTCCCTTCATGACCATCATGTATATTTCCGCCGTTTCTCTGTCGGTGTACCTGCTTCTCATCCCATCTGGTGATATGATAAACTTCTGCTTCTTGCCCAATCTCTCAGCCACCTCTGTCACCTCATAGCCTCCGCCGTGTACGAGCACAAGCTTCTCGTCCTGCAAGGCTCTGACAAAGTCTGCCAATATGTTCTCAGGTGCTCCAAGCTTGAGGAGGCTTCCTCCAACTTTTACGACGGTGACCATGTTATTACACCGGATGAAGTGCTGGAAAGTTAAGTCCCTCTCTCTCATCGAAGCCGAGCATTATGTTCATCGACTGTATCGCATTTCCCGCAGCTCCTTTGATGAGGTTGTCTATTGCCCCGAACACGACTATTCTGTCAACGTATGGGTCTATTTCGAAGCCAACGTCTACGAAGTTTGATCCTATGGTGATCTTTGGGTCCGGATACTTGTATAGGCCTTTCTTGTCCATTATGAACCTGACAAATGGCTCATCCTTGTACATGCTTCTATAGGCCTTCCACACCGCCGTAGGCTCGGGTTTCACGCCTGTGATAACGTGAGAGGTTGTTAGTATTCCTCTAACCATATTCACTGCATGGGCTGTCATTCCTATCTGCAACTTCTTGCCTGAAACATTTCTGAGCTCCTGTTCTATTTCAGCTGTATGGCGGTGGGCTACTGGCTTGTAGACTCTCACAACCCCAAATCTTTCAGAGAAATGGGTTGAGAGCGAAGGCTTTCCTCCTGCTCCTGATGAGCCTATCTTGGCGTCGACGATGACCACGTCTTCGATCAATTCTGCCTTGGCCAAAGGTGCTAGGCTCACGATCGCCGAGGTTGCCATGCACCCTGGCACCGCAACATATTTTGCTGATTTCAACTCTTGCCTGTGAAGCTCTGGCATACCATACACGAATTTCTCCAAGAGCTCGGGTGCTGGATGTGACCACCCATACCATCTATCGTATGCTGCAGGGTCTTTGAGTCTGAAGTCCGCACTCATGTCCAATATCTTCACGCCGGTCTCCACAAGTCTTGGGACGATCTTGCAGGATAATCCATGTGGTGCGGCGAGGAAGACGATGTCAGCCTTTGAAGCTACAGTCGTAGGGTCTTCTGCAGAAAACTGTAGGTTCGTCATCCCCTTGAGGTTAGGGTGAATTTTGAAGACGTATTCTCCAGCATGCTGTCTTGAAGTGGCTGAAACGATTTCTGTCTTGCCGTGTGTCAGCAGCAGTCTCAGAAGCTCTCCTCCCACATATCCTGAGCCTCCTACTATTCCAACCTTAACCATCATCTTTTCGCCTTCTCTAACGCATACTCTGCTATCGCCTTCGGTATATTAACTGTTGAGACGCTTGCGGCACCCTTGAATTCGACGCTGCCGTTTATCTCGTGAACTAAGAGCCCCCTGTCGCTCTCCATCGCGTCCACGCCAAGCACCCCACCTCCAACGGCTTCAGCTGCCTTCAGTATCAGCTCCTTCTGTTCACTGTCGAGAGATGCTACTTCAGCATATCCACCTCTTGCGACGTTGGTTCTCCAGTCGCCGTCAGGCTGATACCTGTATATTGTTGTAAGTATTCTGTCGCCTATGACGACAGCCCTTATGTCTCTCGGAGGCCTGTGGACATACTCTTGGAGGTAGTAGATCTGCTGCAGAGGCTCATGAAGCATCTCTCTTGTTTCAAAGAGGGCTTCAGCCTCTCTTCTATCTCTTAGGCATGCGACCATCTTGCCCCAGCTTCCGATCAACGGCTTGATGACGAGCGGGTACCCCATCCTGTCTGCCTGTTCGAGGGCTGACTCTAGCGAAAAGGCTGCTGCTGTCCTGGGTGTTGGAACCCCTGCCCTGTCAAGAGCTAGCGTGGTCAGCAGCTTGTTGCTGGTAGTCATCAGGACGCTGAAGCTGTTCACGACCAGTCTCTCTTTCTCGAGTATTGCCGCATAATAGAGTCCTCTTATGTGGCTCATGCATCTCTGCAGGACAACTTCTCCAAAGATCTGATCGATTCGACTGTCGCCTACGAGCTCAAGAGGGTAAGCTTTTGCGTCGACAAGCTCTACCGGTAACTCCATCTTCTTTACTTCCTCTGCGAGCGCTTTTTCTTCCCATCTTAGTCTGTCATATAATATGGATAGACGCATTTTGCTCTTTATTCTCCCCAATCTTCGCCGATTTCTTCTGCAGGCTTTAGAGAGGCCTTTCCCTCTTTGACTTCGACTACCTCATATTCTGTTCCACAGTCTGGGCAGCTTACTATCTCTCCCTTTATCGCGTCTCCTGCGACCTCAACTTCGCCACCGCATATTTCACATGTGGTCTTCACGCTCTCTCACCTCCGATAATCTCCTTTTCGAATCTTTCCAACTCAGAGGATACACTATTCAGCCTACTCGCTTCTTCGAGGACACTCTTTCGTCTCCTGCCTATCAGTAGGCATCTTTCATGTATCATCTTTTCTGTGTTTGAAGGGTTAGGGCTGCCATATATAGTCTTTTTGATGATGCTCTGTCTTGGATCAAGAAGCGAAAGATATGTCTCATAGCCAAATGTGCTTCCGCCATATTTCTCGACTTCGCTGATTAGGATAGAATGTGCCCTCTGGGACTTGGGATCCAAGCTTTCCTCCATGCATCTTCTCACGTATGCTCCAACCGCGTGATGTGCTTCCCTGAACGGTATCTTCATCGAAACTGTGACGTATTCAGCTAGCTCCATCGCGGTCGAGAATTCTGATACAAGTAGGTCGCAGCTCCTTTTTTCGTCGACGTCTAAACCCTCTATGAGCTTTCTGAAGACGTCGACGGTCTCCTTGAGAAGCCTGTGGTTTTCCCACACCTTCGGCGTCATCTCTTGAAGGTCCAAGTTGTAGGAGCTTGGTAGAGCCTTGTAGGTACAGATTGCGCTCATTAGGTTTCCTATTATTGTGCCTGCTCGAGCTCTAGCTATTTCTGTCACGACCGAGTTCTTTTTCTGGGGCATCGCACTGCTGGTGGACGCGTAGGCGTCAGGGACTCTCACGACACCGACTTGATTGTTTGACATGAAGTTGATGTCTTCGCTCATTCTACTTATCGTTAAGGCTGCCGACGCGGTTACGTAGATGAACTCTATCAAGAAATCCCTTGAGCTAACAGCATCTAGAGAATTCTCCACTATCGACTTGAAGCCTAGAAGCTTGGCCAGAAGCTGTCTGTCTATGTTCACTGTTGTTCCCGCGGACGCTCCGGCGCCCATCGGCGAACAGTTCACCCTATTGTAGTTTTCGAGAAGTCTATCCACGTCTCTCATGAGCATTTCACCGTATGCTAGGAGCCAATGGGCCATCGTCGAAGGCTGAGCTATTTGGAGATGTGTGTATGAGGGGATAATCTTGGTCGTCGACTTGGATGCTTTGTCGACCATTGCCTCTACAAGGTCCAATATTGAGGACGCGAGGGCTAGAATCGGCGCCCTCATAGTCATCCTTATGGCTGTCGCCACCTGATCATTTCTACTCTTTCCCAAGTTCAGGTATCCTCCAACCTTTCCGACATTTTCGGTGACCTTTTGCTCGACGAACATATGTGCATCTTCGAATTCGAATGTCTTCGGAAGGTCCTCCTTTATGTTCAACGCATTGAGAAGCTTGCTGGCTTGTGGTCTGTCAAGTATTCCTGCCTGATGTAGTGCTATCACATGAGCCTTGTTGATCATTATGATAGAATCCAGTAGGGGTTGATCGTCTGCGATCGAGGCTGTGTATCTTAAGGCTTCCTCATCCATTTTATCAAGCCTTTCGCCTCTAAGTAGGTCCCTCATCTGTCTGCCCCCAACTTTCTTATGATCTCTGAGGCGATTCTTGACTGTAGTCCCCAGAGTTCTATGAAGCCAGCTGAATGTTCTTGATCGAACGTTGAATTTATACCATATGTCGAAAGAGATCTGTCGTAGAGGGAATAGGGTGACTCCAATCCGACTATGGAAAGGCTTCCCTTGTACAGCTTCAACTTGACCCTTCCTTCAACTCTAGCTTGAGTCGGCTTGATGAAGGCCTCCAAGTCCTCTCTCAGAGGCTCAGACCAGAGGCCAAAGTAGACAAGCCGAGACCATTCTGAGTCAACAGCCTCCTTAAACGCCAGCTCATGCCTGGTCAGAACCATCTTCTCCAATGCCTTATGAGCTTCAATCAAGGTTGTGGAGGCCGGACATTCGTAGACCTCCCTGCTCTTTATGCCTACAAGCCGGTCTTCTATATGGTCTATTAGGCCGACGCCGTTCTCGCCTGCTGACTTGTTCAACAGGAATATGATCTCCTTCAGATCTATTCTTTGGCTGTCGACTGACACGGGAATGCCGTCCTCGAATTCCAGCTCAACATATGTCGGCCTGTCAGGAGCCTTTGATGGTGGCGTGATCCACTCATAGACATCCTCTTCGGGTTCTTGCATCGGGTCCTCTAAAGAGCCGCCTTCGATCGATCTCCCCCACAGATTTTGATCGATACTATATTTTCTCGCTGTCTTCTGGACAAATATGCCATGCTTCCTCGCGTATTCGATTTCCTGCTCCCTGTTAAGATTCCATTCTCTGACAGGTGCAAGCACCTTAAGCTGTGGGTTCAGCGCTTTCGCGGTAACCTCAAATCTAACCTGGTCATTTCCTTTGCCAGTACATCCGTGTGCGATGCATCCGGCAGATTCTCTCTCAGCGATTTCGACCAGTTTAGTCACTATCAGTGGCCTCCCGAGGGCGGTGCTCAAAGGATACTTTCCCTCATATAGTCCGTTGGCTCTTATGCCTTTTGTGATGTAGTGGTCCACGAATTCTTTTTTTGCGTCAACTGTGTAGTGTTTGATTGCCCCAATCTGGTACGCTCTCTCTTCGATGGCTTTGAAGTCTTCGTTTTGTCCCAAGTCCACTATCGCTGTGACGACGTCGTAGCCATACTTTTCGGCAAGCCACATTATCATCACTGAAGTATCCAAGCCTCCAGAATACGCGAGTATTACCTTCTCTTTCACCATAGGATTGTGGCTTGCAGGAGATAAGTTTATATATTTTTTGGCTACATTTGTCCAAGAGGCAACCTAAATGACCAATGTTGGCCAGAGTATTACAGGCTACGTCAGGGAGATAGTCTCGAACGACATATACCTTCAGGCGGCAATGAGGGGAGGATACTCCAACTATAGTGCCGTGGCGAGGATGATAAAGCCCATGGTGGACAAGAAGGTCGGCTATGACGTCGGATATCAGAGCATAGTTACGGCGCTCAAAAGGTTCAAGCCTAACATTCCTCAGGTGAACAAGAACGTGATCATGGTGTTGGCGGACAGCAACATATCCGTCAAGACCGGTGTTGCAAAGATAACTGTCGAGAAGACGAGGGCGATCATGATAAGGTTTACTGACTTCATAAGAAAATACATACATTCGATAATACATATCTCACTTGGCACTTCTGCTATAACCATAATCATGGATGAAGATCTTTCGGAAGAGGCTTTCGACTTTCTTGGGAAAGCTTCTTCGTTAGAGTTCAAGAAGGGTCTGGCAGCCATATCTGTAACCAGCCCTCCGGACATAACTGATGTGCCTGGATGTGCGATATCAATTTACGAAAAGCTCTTTTCCTCAGGTGTCAACATTGAGGATACGACCAGTTCGTACACGGACACCGTGATCTTGGTGAAGAGCGAGGACGTCGGGAGAGCCTTCGAAACACTAAATAGCCTCATAAATGAATCAAAAAGGGCCATGAAGATCCATTTTCAAAGATAGCCTAGCTCCTGGGATCCAGCAGGCATGAATAGAAGCAAAGTAGGCCATGGGGTGTATGTCTATGACAGAGGGCTAAGCCGACTCAGCCCATAACCAGATCGGATAAGGCATCATGAAGAACGCCGACGAATATTGAAACATAATCCTTCAGGGGTGAGAGGATATCAGTTGAGACCTATCTTCTCCTTTATGGTAGCTATCTCATGCTCCAGTTTTGCGAACCTTTCTTCAACAAAGCTTCTCAAATCTTTTCTGAGTCCTCTAATTTCATTTAAAGTTTCATCCTGCTTCTTAATCATCCCATCCTGTTTGTTGATCATCTCATCCTGTTTGTTGAGCATGGAGAGGCCTACATCCACTATTTTACCAAGCTGCTCGATCATCAGCCTTCGAGAGTATGCTTCAACAGACGTGATATTGTCACCATAATCAGATACTTCAACGTCTTCTATAAGCGCGTGCTTGGGAAACTCGTTCTTGACAAACTTTATGAACTCTTCAGTTTGTGTTTCATTTCCGTCAAATAACACGACAGCGTCCTTTCCAACATTATCTGCTTGAAAGCAAGAGATTCTTAACCTTTCAGCCTCATTTAAGAGAAAAAGCCTATACCCTACATCTTGTACCCTTGGACCTTTGATTAAAACCCTCTTGCCCATGCCAATACTATTGCGACAGTGTCTATATATAAAGCTGTTTCCTCTACTTCTTTTCCTAGAATTAGCCTTGTTCCATTACTTTATGCCAATCATTTTGTGTGCCTCCGATAAATCTTATGTAGCCTGCGGCAGTATGGCTGAACTCTATATCCTTCTAAAGTAGCTCTGTGAGCTCACGCCTAAGCTTCTCGGACATAAGCCTCCAAAAATGATAATGTGAAATGCCTACATTTAGAGGGTAACAGTTGGACTGATAGATCTCGGTCTTTCGTTCCTCTCTCAAATTCTATGCTGTGTACAGATTTTTTTAGAAGGTTTAGAAATAGTCTCAGATTAGGTTTCCCAGTATGTCGAACAGCATCTCGTTCGGTTCTCCGACAATCTCGAGCGTCTTGTTCTTAAGCACTTCTTCTTTCATGTTTTCTGAAACTTGAAACCTGTCGAGGTCAAGTGTGTTCTTTATCCTCATAACCTTCGCCTCTTCAACCTTCTTGTTCAGTAGCTTTAGTGCCAATTCTATTGCAGCCTTATCGCTTGGCATCACGACAGGCATTTTCGCGTCTATGAGTCCTATAACGCCTGCGGTTAGAGAGTTCATGTAGGTGTCGTTGAAGTTTATCTTGTCATATAGCCTCTTGGTTATGATGTCAACCAACCCCATTCCTATAGCGTTTCCTTCAGTTTCTTTCGTGAGATCTAGTGCCATGATAAGCTTGACGTCTGGAAGATCTTTAGGCTTCTCTTCTGGCCACGCGAACCTGCCTGTAACGTTCGGGTCTATGCCAGTGCCACTAATGTTCTTTCCCATCTTCTCTACAATCAGCAAGTCGATTTGGCTGAAGGGTATTTTCATTATCCACTCTTTAGCCTTGACAAGAAGCTTTTTCTCCTCTTCTTCTATCTCTTCAGGTCTAAGAGCCTTTATTATCGAAGTCTGATGGTACTGGTTTTCTACTATCGCGATTCCAAGCTTTATCGGCGCCCTCTCTAGAATCTTTCTCGCAGTGGGTGCTAGAAGGTTATGGTAACCATACCTTCCATAAGAATGGAATGTTTCAGCACCCTTCTGTTTACCGAGCCCTATGACCATCATCTTCATTAGACCGCTTTCGATCTGGTCCTTAAAGTCTGTGTGAGGCTTCACTCTTCCGACAACTATTATGGCATCCGCTCCTAAAGCGACCTTAGAAACGTAAACTGGCATGCCATTCTCTAATCTTGCAACCTCCTTGACTTCCATCGAGGCTTCTATTGGAGCTCCAACATATTCTTCAGTGACGCCTAAGTCTTCTAATACCCTCGTCTGTCCTTCGGGTGTTGCGCCACCATGGCTTCCCATTGTAGGGACTATGAACGGTTTGCCATTGGCCCTTTTGACTTCTTCGACGACGGTCTTTATTATGTCTGCGATGTTTGTGACCCCTCGGCTGCCAGCTGTTATTGCCACACGGGAACCTGGCTTGAATATTGAGCTGAGATTGGCCCTCTCCAGCTCACTTCTCAGAACCTTCATGTAGTCTATTGCTGGCGCGGCGTCAAAATGTTGTCTTACATCTAACATTTTCGGGTACATTTCTATCATCGTATCTCAAGAAAGTCTTCTCTATATGTTTTTGTGTTGCAGGCTAAGAGGTTGCAGACAGAAACCTTAGAATCTGAGGCAAGAGTCTATGCTATAGGAGTCGAATGGATGCTCCTGCCCTGAAGTCCATACTCCCGATGATGGCTATGGGGTGAGGATCTTTTCCTCGAATACTTCACAGTCTTTGCCTATTGAGAAGCCTGGATGCTGTCTGCCAGGCGACACAAAGAAGGCTATTTCGAGCCTCTTTCTTCCGGTGTTTGTGACGCCATGTATGGTTCCTGCCGGTATGTACACTATGTCGCCTTCCGATATCTTCATCGGCTTCTTCTCTTTGCCGACGAAGACGGTGCCCCTGCCACTTAGGACGAAGTAGATTTCTTCCGAGTTGACGTGTGTGTGAGGGTACAGTCCCTCTTTAGGCTTGAAGATTCCCAAGGCGAACTCCTGATTCTTGCTCACGTCCTCGTTTGAGATGATCGGCTTTATAGGTCCTCCAAGTGCTTTTATAACCTTAACCTCCTTAACATTTAATGACTTTATAGACATCAAGTTTGTTTTCAGGCTCTAGCCTATAAAAACTTTACACTTCAATATGTTTCTAATGGCATATGGTAACATCTCCTACTGCGGTCGAATAGACGATTCGTGGAAATCGGTTTTCGAAAAAGCAAATAAGCGCTTGTCCTGCAAGAGGTGATGACGAGACATCTTGACACCGAAAGAGAGGGTGTTAGCCGCTCTGAACCACGAGGAACCAGATAGAATACCAATCGACATGGGCAACACCATATCCTCTGTGCACGTCGACGGCTACAAAGGTCTAACTCGCCTATTAGGCTTTGAAGAGTCTGACATATGGTCGATGGATCCTGTTAGTCGGCCGTCAAAGCCAAGTGAAAAGGTTCTGGAGAAGTTTCTTGTCGACACTCGATATGTTTACCCTAGTCTGGTTAGAATAGAATCTAATCCGCCAAGCGAACACATCGACATATGGGGAATCAAGAGAAGGTTTACAGGTTACTACTACGACTTGGTCCATGAAGGCAGCCCACTGAAGGATGTGACCGATACCGAACAGGTAAAAGCCTACAGGTGGCCAAGAGCGGATGATATGGGCTTCAACATTGACGAAATGGTGATACAGGCTGAAAGCTTATCTAGACAAGATTACGCCATCGGTCTTCCATACGTCTTTGTCGGCTCGTTCGCTCACTCTATGCAGCTTCGCGGGTATCAACGGTTTCTGACAGACTTGATCTTGCGTCCGAAGGTGGCTGAACTAATCTTGGAGAACGTCGCAAGGGTGACGGTTGATGCTATAAAATTGTATGTCAGGCCAATAGGCAAGTTCCTTGACTTCGTATTCTTCGGAGACGACTTGGGCACACAGACGGCTCCAATAATATCTCCCCTGCTTTACAGGAAATATGTGAAGCCTAGACACAAGAAGATCGTCGACGCCTTCAGATATGTCACAAAGGCTAAGATCATAATACACAGTGATGGATCGATAGCCCCGCTGCTTGATGACCTAGTGGAAGCTGGTATTCAGGGGATAAACCCGGTTCAAGTTACAGCCAAGAATATGGAAAGTGACCGGCTTAAGGAAAGATTCGGTGACAAACTGATTTTCTGGGGTGGCATCGACACTCAACATGTACTCCCTTTCGGTTCACCCCAAGATGTTAGGCTTGAGGTTAGGCGAAGGATAGATCATCTTGGTCCAGGTGGGGGATATGTGCTTGCCTCAGTCCATAACATACAGCCTGGAACCCCAGCTGAAAATATTGTAGCGATGTTTGAAGAGGCGGCAGTATACGGCGGCTCATTCTATCGAAGGCATACACTATAAGAATATGTCATCTTCTATTGTAGGAAGTCTTGAGGTAAGGCAGGTCTTGTCAGACTTCTATTACCTTTATGTTGAGAAGGTTGCAGGCCTGCTTGATGCTTTCTCTGTAGTCGCCATGTATCATACTTGCATGATGAACGAAGCCTTCCTCCACAAGAGTCCTATATAGTGTGTCTAGGTCGGCTACCTTCACCCAGGCTGCTGAGCCTGCCTTCAACGCTTTCTTGCTGAGTTCATCATCCAAATCTACAATTTCCCCTTTGGTTATCAGCATCTTGAATTGGCCATCATATTCTGCCAGCCTACATAAAGTGACCACACCCGTTCTTAAGAGGGTGTCGAATGCACCGTAGCATTTTATTCCCGTTGACTTTTGGTATCCGTCATGGTACCTGACCGCCGAAGGACAGTCTGGGCATGCTAAGCTAGGTGGGGCGTTGCCACAGTGCCAAGCAAGGAATACGTTAGGATCTTTAGGATTCATTATCGTCCAGTCAATGAAATGTGGTGGCGTAGTCTCGAGAGATGCTTTGTATTGTATGAGCATGGTCAAAACGCCGTAGACGTCGGCCTCACATGAAGTCATTGTTCCGGACTGAGTCAATCTGCCCATCACAAAGCATGGAAAGATGCCATAGTAGTTTTCTATTTCTATCCAGCATCTCACGCCCATGCCGTCGAGGCTTTTTTCTTTGGCGAGTTTTCTCAATGCAGTCTCAAACTTTGCCATCTTGACCAGATCCTCATTTGGAACTTCTGTGACATTGACTGTCCCCATCTCACTCATGATCTTGATTACGTCAGGGTCGCCATCGTTAAGCTTCCTTGACTCCTCTATTATGGAGAAGATGGTGGTAGGGACGACTCTCTGCTTGTAGAGTCTCGCCATCACAGCCTCGTTGTAGGTGACTGTCTCGAAGGCTTCTGGCCTTGATCCCACTAGCCCTATTCTTGCGCCCACGAAGCCTCTGACTATCGCCGCTGCTCTTGTAAAGTTTTCTAAGCCTTTTATGAAGGTTTTTTCTTCCGGTGAAACCACTCCCAAGAATATGAAAGGTATCTTTCTCCGATACAAATCAGAGGCTAAAGATAATGTGCCACAGAAGGAGTCTGAGCCCTTGAATCCTGATGGCTGAGTTTCGGGCTCTTTGGTTCCGAAGACCATCAGAGGATAGCCTTTGAACTCTTCAGCCACGGTGACTCCTGCCAACTCTTCACCGAAGGTCATCGTACCCAATAGGATTGCGTGTACGTCTTTCTCTTTAAAGAGGCGAACGGTCTTGTGTGCTTCCTTGTCATCAGAAACGAGACCCATGTTGGTTGTTGAACTGTCAGGATGAATCAACTCAATCATGTCAAGCCTTGAAGATGCTTCCACAATCTTACTCTTTATTTCGGCAGCCCATTTTTCATCAAAGCCCTTTCGATGTAGAGGGACGAAACCTATCCTAAGCTTTGTCATATGTGAAAATGTCTGAGAATATTATATAAGTCTTTCCTGCCGTAAGATTTGGATCTTCATAAATCAGGCGGTCGTCTGGTAATATCAGTTCTCATAAAGTTAATTAGGTAACTGGCGGATATCGGTTCACTTGTTCAACAAGGGTTCGAGTTTGGTTCTTATGGCTTCTGGATCTGGCTCAAGCTCGCCTGTCTCAAGTATCTTCCAGACCTCGGTGTGCTCCATGCTGGTGGAGGGATCAAGTGACTTCAAGGGACTGAGGGTTTCAAATTCTAGCATTCCCGCGTTTGTGTATACTTCCACGTCGCAGCCGAAGTCAGGATATTCTCCCTCAACCCTCGAAAATTCTTTCACAAAAGCCATTCCGTTGACGATGTATGCTGCCCAACAAGGATTAGCCATAGTCCCAACCTTCATCGGCTTCTCCACCTTCGAATTCTTGAGTACAAAGACATATTCGTTAGAGAGCTTCAGCCTCTTGTCCTCTGGGCTGGAGTATGGCCAAAAGGACAAATGTCGGTCAGGAAGAAGTCCTTCGCTATCCACTCTTGATGCCTTCATTGGTATGGCTACGAAACCTTCTCCGTCCATGAGCGAGAGCCCCCAGCATCCTAGCTTTATCGGCCATCTGCCGACATTCTCGATTCGATGGGTGACCTGGACGCCGTCTTTTTCAAGAGGCCTTATCTCAATTTCTTTTCTTATGGAGTTTTCCTTTTCAAGGCTTCCATATACTGTAACAACTTCTCCTTCTATCTCAATTGTCACAGGCTTGTCGTCCATAGAATATGAGCGGGGCTTGGCTTCGGGCGCACTCCAGAGCCTGTGGCCTCCATATACCCTCCAGAATCCTTCAACTGTGTCCATACCCAATTCCGGG
>Ga0129301_1000009_pt1 | contig 84810 bp, 92 predicted proteins | sample ConPoolayeHmetaG_FD_94489 | JGI IMG/M metagenome (GOLD analysis project Ga0129301, IMG submission 94489) | Hot spring microbial mat communities from California, USA to study Microbial Dark Matter (Phase II) - Cone Pool mat layer H metaG ...
CCTTTTAGTTCTAAAGAAAAAGACATAGTTATTTTCTTTGCTTGCCTCTATTAGCCCCGATTTTTGAAGTCGTTTCAAGATTCTTGTGATGCTTTTTGGTGGAATAATAGTTTTAAGATTTTCAGTTGTTTGAGGCTTGCGCGTTAGCAAGCTTAAGGAGTTTTCTTCATAACATTCGGAATGAGGAGGCAAAACATCTCCTATGTCAAATTTTTTTGTTGGATCGTTAAGTTGACAACCGAATAGTGTTAAGTAATATTGATTTGCTTGATTTTCCTCGACTAACCCGACCTCAATTAATGGTGTTATGTATTCGTTGACTATTGTCCTTCGGCTATGATAATATCCGAGTTTCTTTAATTCTTGCTGAATTTGAGCTATAGGATGGCGTCCTTCCGAAAGTATTTTTAATATTTGAAATCGTCTTTTATTCTTCAAAACGTTTAGCAGTTCCGTAACATAATCAGGATTTTTAATTTTCTCGCATAATCTTCTGAGTTCATTCTTTTGTTTCCAAATTTTACAATTTGTAACGCACGCTAAAGGTGTAAGAGGGTGGCAATTTTTGCATTTTTCTTCCCATTTCTCCACAATATCTGCTAAACTTGTTTGTTCCAGTGTCTCATTTAGCGAATTCTGATAGTTTCCCTTTTTCATGCTGGACACTTGCCTTGCGCATGTCATGACGGTTTTGTGGAGAAAGGAGAAGGGTTTCTAAAATTTAGTTGTGGTTGGAACTCGTCATGACATACGTCATAAATAATATGACATACGTCATCCTTATATACTTTTCCACGAAAATAAAATAAACTGTGTGGACCATTTGATAATCCCTTGTGAAATAGCTGTTAAATCAGTCTTACCTGCAGTCAAAGCTTTTATGGCAAAAAAGCTTGTAGAAAAATATGGTTTAAACCAAGACAAAGTAGCTGAAATTTTGGGGATATCACAATCTGCAGTAAGCAAGTACAAAAGAAAGGTAAGAGGTTATGTGATAAAAATTGATGATATAGAAGAAGTAGAATCCCTTATAGACAAGTTGATAAGCTTGCTTAGAAGTGAAACTTGTCAAAGAACAGAATTTCTGAAATTTTTCTGTCAAACATGCATGCTTATACGGAAAAAAGGCTTAATGTGCCAGTTTTGCCAAAAAACAGACCCAAAAATCAAAATAGAAGAGTGCAGTTTCTGTTTAACATATAATCCACCTGCTGAATAGTTTCTGAGGTGAAAAATTGTCTTCACCAGAAGAAAAATCTGTTCTTGACATTCTTGAAAAAGTGAGCAAAAGTGTTGTCAACATAAGCACAATAAAACTTGTCCATTACATCTTCTATCAAGTAGTCCCAATTAAAGGGATGGGTTCTGGAACTATAATAGACCCCAAAGGCTACATACTAACCAATAATCATGTTGTCGGAGAAGCTGAAAAAATATCTGTAACATTATGGAACGGCGAGATATTAGAAGGAAAACTTGTAGGTTCATGCACAGCCCACGACACAGCAGTTGTAAAAGTTAACAGAGAAGAGCTGCCAGCAGCAGAACTTGGAGATTCAGACAAGCTTAGATTTGGTCAAAGAGTCTATGCAATTGGAAACCCATTTGGATTGGCTGGAGGTCCCACAATAACTTCAGGAGTAATAAGTGCATTAAACCGAACAATAGAGTCTAAAAGCGAAATGCTGGAAAATCTTGTACAAACAGATGCAGCGATAAATCCTGGAAACAGTGGTGGGCCTCTTGTTGATCTCGAAGGAAAAGTAGTTGCAATAAACACTGCAATTATACCGTTTGCTCAAGGAATAGGATTTGCCATCCCAATAAACTCGGCCAAAGAATGCGCAAACGAGATAATCAGAGATAGGGTTTCTGCAAGACCTTGGCTTGGAATAATTGGCTTAAGCATTACTGAAGAAATAGCAAGCTATTACAACTTGCCTGTTGACCGCGGTGTTCTTGTTACGAAAGTTATGGATGGAAGTCCAGCGAATAGTGCAGGAATAGTTGCTGGCGACATAATTTTGCGTATGGATGGCGCAAGCATTCACAGCATTGAAGACCTTGTTAAAAGCCTTCACAAAAGCAAAGTTGGAGAAACAATAGAAATAGTTGCTGTTAGCGATGGTGAAGAACAGCTTTTCGAAGTTACTTTAAGCAAAATGCCTTAATTGAACTACTGAAAATTTCGTCTTATAGCAGGAGCGAGTGACCGTAATATCTTCAGCAGAACGAATAAAAACCAAACCTAATCTTTCCATATTGGCTCTGTTTTCTTTCATAACAGCTTTTATGATTGCTAGAATATTCACCAGTTTAAATCCGAAAACCGTTTGGGAAATTAGCGGTTTCCATATTCATCATTTTTGGTATGGTTTAGCTATGCTTGCCATAGGCGGCTGGCTTGGCATAAGTGTAGAAAATGAACGAATTAATCGTGTTGCAGCGATTCTTTTCGGCGCTGGAGGAGGGCTTATAGGAGATGAAATTGGGCTTCTGCTTAGCCTAAGTGCACATGCTTACTGGGCTGATTTCACTTATACAATAATAATCATATTCCTAGTCTTCGTATCTATGCTAATCTTGCTAAACAGATATAACAAAGTAATACGTGCAGAATTCGCTCAATTCTTACGCAGCAATGCAAGTTTATATTTTGGTGTTTTTCTCGCCGCAGTTTCAATAGCCTTCATTTTAGAAACCGATAACATTGTAATCATCATCGTTTCGAGTTCCCTTGCAATATTTGCTTTCATCCTCATTATGGCATATCTTATTCAACAAATCAAAACAAAACTTTAGATGCTCCAGTCACATTTTTAAACACTTAATATTAACTAACATCTTGTCCATAGAATTGGACTAAATGATGCTCGGTTATGACCACTGTTGTAGAATTAAATGTGGGTAACCAGGAAAAAGAGGTTTCACAGTCAAATAAATTGACAGTTATTTACTTTTGGCATGAACAATGCTCTTGATGTATGAGGCTTAACCCAATATTTGATGAGGTTAGTCAAGAATATGCAGAGAGAATAAAATTCACAAAATTGAACATTCTTGAAAGCCCAACTAATCAAGAAATAGCAACCAACATGGGAATCATGAGTGCTCCAACTTTTGTCTTATTCTGTAATGGGAGATCAGTAGGGCAGGTTATTGGATTCCATTCTTCAGAGGGTTTAAAGGAAATAGATGAAATGCTTGCAAGATATAAAATGTGTATCAAACAGAACACCGACTTAAAAGGTTACATTGTATAATCTTTTATTAAATACTAATTTAATATACTTGGTGATTACCATGCAGAAAATATTGATTATGGTTGATGAAGGAGTAGAAGACGCTGAGTTCATCTATCCATATTATAGATTCCCAGAGGAAGGCTATAGAATAGACATTGTAGCTTTCAAAGCGAAGGAGACCTACATCGGGAAACATGGAGTGCCAATAACGTCTAATCTTTCACCGAAAGAAGTGAACATTGACGAGTATGACGCCTTGATAATTCCTGGTGGCAGAGCGCCTGACAGAATGCGCATAAATAAGGAATTAGTCAGTATAGTGCAAGAAGCCCACAAGAAAGGTAAAGTTATAGCTGCTATATGTCATGGACCTCAAATGCTGATAGAAGCAGATGTTGTCAGAGGCAAGAAAGCTACTTGTTGGAAATCTGTTGCAACAGACCTAAAAAATGCTGGTGCTGTTTTCATTGATGCGCCTGTTGTGGTTGATGGAAAGTTGGTGACTTCACGTTTTCCCGCGGACTTGCCTAAATTTTGCCAAGAAACAATAAAACTTCTCAAGAAACAGTAATCATTTATTCATTCTTAATTGTTTAGCCCAGTCAATTAGGCTCTCGAGTAATTGCCTTATTTTTTTCCTTGTCTTTTCATCAGTCAAATTACCGTTTTCATCAACTTTCTTATCAACAGACGCAACAATAACTTCTGGTCTATTGAGTGCATGCATATTAAGCGAAACAAGAACTTGCCTAAGATGATACTGTGCTCTCGCACCACCTAGCATTCTAGGAGAAGCGCTCATTATGGCGACTGGCTTACCTTCGAAAGAGTTGTCTCCCAGAGGTCTAGAAGCCCAATCTATCGCATTTTTGAGAACTCCTGGCACTGAGTAGTTATGTTCTGGAGTTGCAATAAGTATGACATCTGCTTTCCTAATTTTTGCCTTAAATGTCTTGACTTTTTCTGGCATTTTATACTCCAAATCTTGGCTGAATGGAGTGATTCCTTCCAAGTCAAAGATTTCAAATTTTACGTCTTCTGGCATTAACTCTGCGGCTGCACGTAACAGTGCCTTATTATAGGAGTCTTTTCGCAAGCTTCCAGCAAAACCCAAAACAGTTATTGTCTTTTTCATAAGGTTATTTCCATAATTGTTAATTTATATTGATTTCCCTATGCTTAATAATGGCGATAATAAAATAATCATTTAGGAACGCTACACCAATGCATGAGCATTTGCATGTTCAAAGTGGCAAAAGAAGCCTTACTATTGCTTTAGGCATTACTTCAGTTTTCTTTGTCGTTGAATTAGTTGGAGGCATTATAACGAACAGCCTTGCTTTGACTGCTGACGCTTGGCACATGCTAAATGACGCATCTGCATTAACTTTTGCGCTTGTAGCTGCTTGGCTTGCAGAACGTCCAATTGACATAAAGAAAACTTATGGGTATTACAGAACCGAGATTCTTGCAGCTTTTTTGAACGGCATCTTTCTTCTGATTGTAGTCATCTTCATTTTTTATGAGTCAATTCAACGATTTCAAAGCCCAGCTATAGTGGAAAGCCTAAACATGCTCATTATCGCCACTTTGGGGCTTGTAGCCAACGGTTTATCAGCTATTGCCCTTTCGAAATCAAAAACTGAAAGCCTAAACATTAAAGGAGCCTTTATTCATGTTATCTCTGACGCTTTAGGCTCTATTGCAGCAATTTCTGCGGGTTTAATAATGTACTTCACAGGCTGGTATCTTGCAGACCCTATATTCAGTATACTTTTAGGGATGTTAATTGGTTATAGCGCTTTCAAACTTGTTCAAGAATCTGTAAATGTGCTTTTGGAAGGGGTTCCCTATGGCATTGACATAAGCGCAGTGGAGCGAAAGATAAAGGAATTAAGCGGTGTTAAGGGAGTGCATGATTTGCATGTGTGGTGCATGACTCCAACGAAGATTTGTGCCATGAGTTGCCATATCGTAATGCATGAAGGTGTTGATAGAAAAAAACTTCTTTCTGATTTGATGAGTATGGTAAGGGAAAAGTTTGGGATAGACCACACAACAATCCAGTTGGAAGAGGAAGGCTATCCGAAAGCCGAAAGTGAGCATTCCTAATTAAATGTAAATGCGGAAGGGCAAAGCTTGTTTAACACGCATTTTTCGCATTTAGGCTTCTTTGCAATGCAGATTCTCCGCCCATGAAATATCAGCAAATCCGTTATCCGCATCCAATACTTTCTTGGAACTATCTCCATCAAATCTTTCTCTATTTTGTCTGCATCATCATTTTCTGTAAGTCCAAGCCTCCTTGTAAGCCTTCGAACATGTGTATCAACAGCTATCCCTTCAACGACTCCAAAAGCGTTTGAAAGGACAATATTAGCTGTTTTTCTTGCGACACCTGGCAATTCCAACATTTCTTCCATCGTTTTTGGAATTTGTGAATTAAATTTTTCAATAAGCATTTGACAACATTTCTTAACGTTTTTGGCTTTGTTTCTGTAAAATCCTGTGCTTCTTATGTCCTCTTCAAGCTCTTTCAAATCAGCATTTGCATAATCCTTCACAGTTTTATACTTCTTAAACAGTTTTTGTGTGGTCATGTTTACTCTTTCATCTGTACATTGGGCTGAAAGAATAGTAGCTATCAGAAGCTCTAAGGGATTCCCATAATGAAGAGCTATTTTTGAGTCTGGATGTTCTTTTTCAAGCAGTTCAATGATTTTTTGTACTTTCGTCTTGTTATCCAATTGCTTTCTCGAGCACATAACCATCTTTTAACGAAAAACCTTTTACTCCTATATATAAAAAATATTTGTTTTGAGGTGATGCCTATTGAATGTTAAACTTCTCGTTGATGGCGAGGAAATAGACCTTAACGAATTTGTTGTAAAAATTTTAAGCGGAACAATCGCGGGTGCAGTGACTTCTCTGCGAGGGATAAAGAAAAACTGGAAGGAAATAGAGATAAAAGTTACAAAGTAAAAATCTTTTAGCTATCCTTTTATGTCTATGCCTATTGTAATTTCAGCAAACATCTCTCTTTTTGCCTTGCATATCGGACAAATGTACGGTGGATCTTCTCGGAAAACCACGTAACCGCATTGTTTACAGTACCACAGTTTTTGTCTGATCTCAGTTTCTTTTACAACTGCAACTGCTTTTTCAGAGGTTTTTGAAGCGGCTGGAGTTTCTGCGGGTGCTCCATAGGCTCTGAGCTGCTTTTCTATGGGTCTGCGCTCTGGAACTGGCAAGATTGGAGTTTTTCCTTCAAACAAGTCTTTTCTGATGTATAGAGCGCAATAACAAGTGCCATACTCTTGAACATCTGGGTCTCGATAGTCGCATGGGCAAATGATGTCTCTGTCTAACTCGAATTTTCCAGAAGCAAGTCTGCATGGGCATGAAGGATATCCATAACGCTCCTCATTTCGCCTTAATCCTTCCAGAAGGTCTTTGAGAAAATCTGGGTCTGGGTGAAGGTAATAGCCATAGGTTTTTGCGTCGCTTTCTGCTCTTTGTCGCACTTTTTCCAAGGTTATCAAATTTCTAAAGCCTCTTTTAGCTTGTCTTTTCGAAAGCCGTTTATCAGAATTTTGTCGTCTATGATGATTGCAGGATAGCTGAGGTTTCCTCCTCGGTTCAAAATGTCTTTTTTGATTTTGTCTTTTTCTTCATCATTGCAGAGGTCAACATCTACATAATCATGTTCAATTTCATTTTCTTTCAAAAAACTCTTCGCCAGTTTACACCATGCGCATGTGCTTAGTGCATAGACCAAAACCTTATGCTTATTGTTTCTACCTGATACCCTAACAGTCTTCATTTGCCACACCCAGCATTATTTGTTCATCAGAAAGTTTCTGGTTAGATTATTTCAATGTTTCTTCAAGTCTTTTGTTTACACTATCCCAGTTAACAATGTTCCAGAAAGCGTCAACAAATTTGGCTCTTTCATTCTTGTAATCAATGTAGTAGGCATGCTCGAAAACATCAAGAACCAACAAAATTCTGAACATGGGATAAACATTCAAATTGTGTTTTTCTATCTGCATCATTATTGGTCGACCCGTTTGCTTACAGAAAGTCAATGCAGCCCAGCCTGAACCCTCCACACTGATAGCGGCTTGTGAAAATTCTTTCTTGAATCTTTCAAAACTTCCAAATTCCTTCTCAATAATGTCATCTAAAGCTCCGCCGGGTTTTCCACCACCTTTGCTTGGTGGTGCTAAATTACCCCAGAACAATGAGTGTAGTATATGCCCGCTGATGTTGAAGGATAGTTCTTTCAATGTTGATTTAATGTCCAAATCTGCGCTTTCTTTTCGCGCTTTATCCAGTTTTTCGAGTATTGCATTTGCACCGTTAACGTATGCTTGATGATGCTTGCTGTGATGTATCCTTAACTGCTCTTCCGACATGTATGGCACTAAATCCTTGTAATCGTATTGCAGTTTTGGTAAGACATAAAACTTGGCTTGTTCCATTGCTATCACACTCAATTATTTTTGCTTTTAAACTATATTATGTTTTAGCTTTAAACCTTTTATAAAAGGAGTAGATGGAGCTAAAGAAGAATTCCGAGCATTGCTTCAGCTTAATATTTATTTCTCTCTAATACCATACAATACTCTCTCATGATTTAACATGGTGGTGGAAAATTTGGAAAAGTGGGAATGCACGGTTTGCGGCTACATCTATGACCCAGAAATAGGAGACCCTGAACATAACATAAAACCAGGGACGCCCTTCGAAGAATTGCCTGAAGAGTGGGTTTGTCCAGTTTGCAGTGCGTCTAAAGATCAGTTTGTCAAAAAAGAATGAATAGTGGGCTGTTTTTTAGCCTTAGGTCTTGACTAATTTTTTCAAAAGTTTAATATCATAATTAAAACAAAAGTTTTGAATTGACCATTATGGTTATTCTGAAAATTAGGAAGAGAGACGGAAGAATCGTCAATTTTGATTCTAATAGAATAAAAGATGCGGTTCACAAAGCCTTCATTGCAGTCGAACTTGAGAATGGAGAACGGGCTGAAGATGTAACAAGAGAGGTTGTCAAGCTTTTAGAGGAAAAATTTAAAGAAAAAGTTCCATCTGTTGAAGATGCTCAAGACTTTGTTATAGAAGTTTTAAAGAAGAGAGGCTACGAAAAAGTTGCATTGGAGTATGAAGATTATAGGAAGAAGAAAGAGGAAATTAGAGAGTTAAAGGGCAAGCTTAGAATATTAGAGCCAAAGTTAACCGTCAATGCTATGGAAGTGTTGAACAAAAGATATCTTCTGAGAGATGAAGCAGAAAGAATCATAGAAAGCCCTGCTGAAATGTTTATAAGAATTGCAAAAGCCATAGCCAAGGTTGACAAAAAATATGGTGGAAACCCTAAGCAAAGCCAAAAAATTTTTTATGATATGATGACAAGACTCGAGTTTATTCCTAATTCTCCAACATTATTCAACGCTGGAACCAAACTCGGTCAACTATCTGCATGTTTTGTTCTACCCGTTGAAGATTCTTTAGAAGGAATATTCAGCGCAGTGAAAAACACTGCTATAATTGAGAAAAGCGGTGGAGGGGTAGGCTTTGATTTTTCCCATTTAAGACCAAAAGGAGACATTGTCAAGTCAACCAAGGGAGTAGCATCTGGGCCTTTAAGTTTCATGCGCGTTTTTGACACAGCCACAGAAGTCATCAAAGCTGGTGGCAAAAGAAGAGGGGCTATGATGGGAATTTTAAGAGTTGACCATCCAGACATTCTTGAGTTTATAACCTCTAAACAACAGCCTGGATTTCTATCAAATTTTAACATTTCAGTCGCTGTCACCGATAATTTTATGAAAGCTGTTGCAGACGATGCAGAATATTGGCTAATAAACCCCAGAAACATGGAAAAAACTAAGAAGCTTAAAGCCAAAGAAGTTTGGAATTTGCTAGCTCATTCTGCATGGTCCAGCGGAGACCCTGGTGTTATTTTCATCGACGAAATTAACAGGCATAATCCTACACCAGAAATTGGAAGAATAGAGTCAACTAACCCTTGCATTACTTCGTCTACATGGGTTATGACAGAGGACGGACCTAGACAAGTTAGAGAACTGGTAGGTAAGAGCTTCAATGTAGTTGTTAATGGTGAACTATGGCGAGCGTCGGACGAAGGTTTCTTTTCAACTGGTGTAAAGCCTGTTTGCAAACTGAAAACAAGAGAAGGCTACGAATTATGTCTCACTAAAAATCATCCAGTTATGAAAGTAAAGAAAATGACAAGATACAAGATTGAGAGCCATTGGGTTAAAGTAGAAGCTTTGAAACCTGGCGATAAAGTCGTGTTGAATAATCATAGGAATGTTAATGGATGGAAAGGAAAATATTCTTTGAAAGAAGGCTATTTGATAGGTTTGTTATTAGGCGATGGCATACTAAAAAAAGACAAAGCAATCTTGTCTTCATGGGGCGAAGAGGAAGGTGATAAAGCCGTAAGAGCTCTTGCCCATGCTTATGCTGATTACTTACCGCATAGGTCGGATTTTTCTGAATGGGTTCGTGTAAGAGGCAGAGCAGAATATCGCATGTCTTGGGGTTATTTTAAAAAGTTGGCAAAGGAAGTAGGATTAAAGCTTGGAGAAAAGAAGATAACTGATTTGATTGAAAGAGCTTCTTCAGAATTTTGTAAGGGTTTGCTCATGGGATTATTCGATACTGCTGGTTCTGTACAAGGAAATCCTCAGAAAGGCGTTAGCATAAGGCTAGCGCAGAGCAACCTGGAGTTTCTTAAAACAGTGCAACGCATGCTTCTAAGATTTGGAATATTCTCAAAAATATACGTAAACAGAAGAAATAAGGGAATTTCAAGGCTACCTGATGGCAAAAGCGGATACAAAGCGTATCCACGTAAGCCTCTGCATGAACTGGTTATTTCTAATGAAAATATACTTTATTTCTACCAAAAAATTGGATTTGGAAATCTAAACAAAAAGGAGAAAATTGAAAAAGCCATCAGTAGGTATAAAAGGAAAATGAATCGAGAGCGTTTCATAGCTGTTGTTGATGAAATAACTCCTAATGGTAAAGAACAAGTCTATAATGTCAAAATTCCTGGGAAGAATAGCTTTGACGCAAACGGCTTCCATGTGCACAACTGTGGTGAACAGCCGTTGCTTCCTTATGAGTCTTGTAATTTGGGCTCGATCAATCTTTCTAGCATGGTTGAGGACAGTAAGTTTAATTGGGAGAAACTGCGAAGGGTTGTGCGGGATGCTGTGCATTTTCTTGATAATGTGATTGATGCGAACAAGTATCCTTTGAAGGAAATAGAGGCGATAACGAGGGCTAACCGAAAAATTGGTTTAGGTGTTATGGGATTTGCTGACATGCTGATAAAACTTGGCATTCCCTATGATTCTGAAGAAGCTTTGAGTTTTAGCGAGAAATTAATGAGATTTATTGAAGAAGAAGGGCACAAGAAATCAATTGAAATTGGTGAAGAAAGAGGGTCTTTCCCCAACTTTGACAAGAGTATATGGAAGGATAAGCATACGGCGATGCGCAATGCTACTGTAACCACTATTGCTCCTACGGGAAGCATAAGCATAATTGCGGGTTGCTCTTCTGGTATTGAGCCAATATTTGCGATTTCCTTCATAAGAAATGTGCTAAGTGGAACAAGACTATTCGAAACTAATCCATTGTTTGAGGTAATGGCAAAAGAAAGAGGCTTTTATAATGCTGAGCTTCTGGAAAAAATAGCAAAAACTGGGTCAATTCAGAATATTGACGGGGTACCAGACGACATTAAGAGGCTTTTCGTCACAGCCTTAGATATTGCTCCTGAATGGCATGTGCGGATGCAAGCTGCCTTTCAAAAATACACGGATAATGCTGTTTCCAAAACTGTCAATCTGCCAACGGACGCAACAGTTGAAGATGTTAAGGAAGTTTACGATTTAGCTTGGAGCCTAAAGTGTAAGGGTGTAACGGTTTTCAGGTATGGAAGCAAGCCAGAGCAGGTGCTATACATAGGAGAGATAAAAACTAAGGAAAGGCGATTTGTAACTGCTGAATCAGAGTATGCAGGCGGATGCCCTACAAGAACTTGCCCATTCCCAAGCTGAAAACTGCAAATAAAAACGTTAAAAAAGGAAAATGTAAAACTATTCCTCTGTTTTTATATTATAGCTTGTTTTAACACCAGCCATTTCGAAGAGTTTTCCAACGGGGCAATTTTCTAAAGTTAATTTAAAAATTCTCTGAATCTTTTCTTCTGTTACGTCAGCCTTAACTAAAATATCAAAGTGGGCTTCAGTTATGGTTCCTGCCTCATCCGATTTGATTGCTTCTAGTTTCACCTCTAAATCTTTCAATGGAGCTCTCATTTTTTTAGCCATCAAAGCGAAAATTGTTGCAAAGCATCCAGCATAACTCATTACTGCACATTCCAAGGCTGTTGGTCCCATATCAGTTCCAAGCTCGGGTGGAAGGTCTAAACATACGCTGTGTGCTCTTCCATCATCAACTGTTATTCTTAGATCCTTAACAAGTTTTGCGGTAGCATGAAGCTTTTGAACCAAACTTTTCACCTTCATTAACTTACTAAAAATGCTAAACAAGTTTTAAAACTTCTGTGAAATTTTTCTGTAGATTATTGGAGGAATAAACAAAGTTAATATCTGAGAAGTGGAACTATGGAAGGATAAGAGAATTCGCCCCATCGATGATTTTAGAGAGATTAAAGGAGTGATGTGGAGATGAGTTTAATACCTGATGAGCACAAGGAACATATAAAAAGTGAACTTGATGAAAAGCTGGAAAATCCTGTAAGAATAATCATGTTTACTCAAGAAATTGAGTGTCAATTCTGTGCACAGACTAGGCAGTTAATTAACGAATTGGCTGCGTTGAATGATAAGATAAAAGTAGAAGTTTACGATTTTGTGGCTGATTCTGAAAAGGCTAAGGAGTATGGGATTGACAAGGTTCCTGCGTTAGCCATTGTTGGCGAGAAGGATTATGGTGTCAGGTTCTATGGCTTACCCTATGGTTACGAGTTTCAAACGCTCATAGAAGCGGTGATAAATGTTTCTCGAGGGAAGACGGAGATTTCTGACAAGACGAGGGAATTACTAAAAGAAGTCAAAACTCCAGTTCATATTCAAGTTTTTGTAACATTGACATGCCCTCACTGTCCTATTGCTGCAAGCATTGCCCATAAATTTGCTGTAGAGAATGATATGGTGAAGGCTGATGTTATCGATGCAAGCGAATTTCCTCACCTAGCTCTAAAATATGCTATTATTGGCACTCCCAAAGTTGTAATAAATGAGAAGATAGAGTTTGTCGGTGTGCTTCCTGAAGACCTATTTCTAGAGCATGTATTGCTTACAACTCACTAAAATTAAACATATTCAATTAAGTGTTTAGTTTGAAGCCTATAATTAGCGGAGAACCATTGACTCTGATCTTCATTTATAGTGAAGAGTACGCAGAAAGAGTAATAAGAAATCTAATCAACGACCCGAGCTTCTGCAAATCTTGCGGTCTCTATTGCGATTCCTGCAAATATAGTGTGTACAGTTATGTTCGCAACATTAGAGCGGCAATACAAATGCCAAATCCTTTTGAGCTGCCAGCTTTTATTGACAGCCCAGAAAAATACATGCCAAAGAAGATTCCTAAAGCGGACTTATGTGTAGCTTCTGGGTTGCATAAGGATCTGCTATTGGAGTTGCCTCATCATATACAAGCAATTGGTGTTAAGGGATTGATCGTGCCCATTGAGGATTTTGCTGAAGTGCCTGTGGGTTTAAGAAAGCAGATTGAAGAGAAATGTCAAGAATTAGCTTTAGAAATTGCATTTCCAAAGCCATTCTGCTCGCTTGAACCAGCAAAGAATAAACCCATAATCTCCAGATTTGTAAACGAATTGAAAGTCGGTAGACCGCTGTTAGAGATTTCTACTGCAAAGAGAGGCAAGCATGAAATCATAGATTCAGCAATTGTTAAGCGAAGTGCTCCTTGTGGTTCGACATGGTATGTGGCAAGGAAACTTGTAGGTATTGAAATCAGAAAAGAGATTCTTTACGACGCTGTTGCTAAGGCACATCACAGCTATCCATGCACAGCAACAATGAACATAGACCCAGAAGCGAAAGAACCAATCCTTCACATAGGAGGCTACATAATACGAGAAGAAGTTGAGAAAGCGCTGAAAAATAGTTTTTCTACATAACATATGCTCTCTTAAACTCTTAGCCACAGCGACTTGAAAAAAATAGACGCTATTGTTTCAGACTTCTCTCGCTTTAACATACACACTATACTATTGAGCATGTCATGACTGCAGCATTATCAGCAACTTCAAAAAAATAGAGTTGGAAAAGAAGTAACCTTCTGTTGCGTAAATTGTGCGCTGTCATAAAAAAGGGCTAATATCTTCGTTGCCTACGGTGCGAGTTTGAGGCATTGGTTAGTTGCTTACTGCAGCCTTTTTATTATGTGATACCCAAATTTTGTTTTCACTATAGGCGAAATTTCCCCTTTCTTTAGTGCGAAGGCTGCAGTCTCAAATTCTTTGACCATTTTTCCTCTGCCGAAAGTGCCTAGGTCTCCGCCACGCTTTCCAGAGGGACAAAGTGAAACTTGTTTGGCTATGTTTGCAAATTTTTCTCCCTTATTTAGACGCTCTAGGATTGTTTTAGCTTCTTGTTCTGTTTTCACAAGAATGTGGGCACAATGAACCTTATCTGGCATAAAGCAAGGTATTACCGCATTCTATTTATAACGTTTCTTTCGAATTTTTCTGGTTTTTCTTTAACTTTTGTAATCTTTTGAATTCTTACTCTTTTAATGAAAGCTTTTCATGTAGAATGGCAAGTTTGCCTATAGGTCTTCCACAAGTTATAAAAACTTTCTTAAGCGATTTAATAAATGATGTAATATGGAGAAAATGAAACCTATAGATTACAAGATTTTATGGGAATTGATAAAGAATAGTCGCAGAAGTGATAGAGAATTAGCCAAGACTCTGGGAGTTTCGCAACCTACTGTCACAAGAAGAAGGGGACAGATTGAAAAATACGCTATTGAAGGATACACTGCAATTCCTAAATGGGGAGAAATTGGATTTGAACTCTGCGCGTTCACCTTCGTTAAACTCAAATCAAAGCATGTCGAGCCTATCGAGAGAAATGAATCTCGGAAAATATGCAGAGAATGGTTGATGAATCAACCAAATGTTGTGTTCGCTGGAGGTGGTCAAGGAATGGGATGGGATGACTTGGTCATATCATTTCATAAAAGCTACTCAGACTTCGCAAATTTCATAAGAAGGCATGATTCAGAACTTTCAGAGTTTGTCAGTGAAAGCCAAAGTTTCATTATAGACCTAAATCCAGGCGACATTTTGAAATCATTGCATTTTAAATATTTGGCAGACACAAAATAATATCTCCAAATCTATTGTTGGCTTTTCTACAATATTTTTAAATGGTGCATTGGCGTAGGTTTTTCTATGCATGAATGGGCTTTAGCTGAAGCAGTAATTGCCACGGCTTCTGAAATAGCCGAAAAAGAAGGCTTAAAAGAAGTTACAGAAGCGAAAATAAAAGTTGGTGAACTTCAACAAATAGAGTTGGACATATTAGAATTTGCACTTTCGCAACTTAAACCAGCCAAATTCAAAAATGCAAAATTCCGCATAACAGTTGCCAAGGCTAAGCTTAAGTGTAGAGTTTGTGATTATAAATGGTTCTTTAAAAAAGAAAAATTGGATAAAAGTATTTCAGAAGCCATACATTTTGTTCCAGAAGTTGCCCACACATATATCAAATGCCCAAAATGCAGTAGCCCAGACTTCGAAATATTAGAGGGGCGTGGGGTCTGGCTTGAAAGCGTAAAAGGAGTAAAAAAGGTGGATGGTTGACCCGCGTACTAGCATTATAGACAGAAGAATGCGAGAAGTAGGCAAAATTCTTGCTATTTCAAGTGGCAAGGGAGGAGTAGGCAAAAGCCTAATGGCATCTACACTTGCGTTAGCACTAGCTAATAAGGGCCACAAAGTGGGCTTATCTGATTTAGACTTCACAAGCCCGTCCACGCATATAATTTTAGGTATTAAAGACGCCAAGCCAATAGAAAAGAAAGGAATAATTCCGCCAAAAGTGCACAACATAAAGTACATGTCGATAATATATTATACAGGCGAACATGCATTGCCATTGAGAGGCATAGATTTTTCTAATGTATTGGTTGAATTGCTCTCAATAACAAGATGGGGCAAGCTTGATTTTCTTGTCGTAGATATGCCGCCTGGCATTGGAGATGCAACACTCGACTTAATTCGTTTAATTAAGAATATCGAGTTTCTGATTGTGACGACACCTTCGCAACTAGCCTTCGAAACGGTTCGAAAGCTGGTAAGCTTACTTAAGGAGCTGAAAATTTCTGTAATGGGCATAATTGAAAACATGAAATTGGGCAACTCGAAAACTATTCAGCAACAAGTCCAAGGATTGAATGTGCCATTTTTAGGAGAAATACCCTTCGATGCTAAAATTGAAGAGGCAATAGGGAAAGTGGATAAACTCTCGAAAACAATGTTCGCAAAGAAAGTGAAAGCAGAAATCGCTGATAAACTCGAATTTTAACCTCCTCTTTTTTGTAGGAACAGTTTCTCAAGCTTATCTTCTGAAAGAGGGTTCGTGGCTAAGCTCACAAACAGATACACGAGTGCAGAGCCAAACATTAGCAGCAGAGCCCAATATCCCCAATGATATAAGCCAACAATTTTTCCATAAGCGTTTGGATGCAAAATCGTCAAGATTAAACCATAAACTATTGTGGTGATGGCACCCCATTTTGTAGCTCTTTTCCAGTACATAGAGACACCAACAACAAAAAAGAATATGCCTGCTTGTGCCACGGCTGAGCCTGCCATGAATTCAGAAAGAATGGGAGGAGTTGACGTTAAAGTCCACCATAACGGGATTATTATGAAAGGAATTAGCATTAACCGAGTAAGCCAAAGCATCCTTTTTTGAGAGATTTCTGGGCGTATGTTGTGAATGAAGTCTCTAGTAATGTTGGTAGCCATTATCATGACCATCCCTGCCAAAGTAGCAACGGAAGCGGCGAAAACCGCTGCGGCAAAAAGAGATGCCAGAAAGACACCGTTACTCATGCTTACTAGCGTTGCTGAAGAATCACCATATACTCTGCCTCCAAAATCATACTTCAACCCCATCAATGTATTTCCCCAAACTGCTCTAGCGGCGAAACCGACTATGCCAATCCAAAGCGGAGTTAAACCTCCAAGAATTAGTATCAGCAACATCACCCAGTATTCACGCTTCGTAATCTTTCGAGTTCCTAGAAAACGTGCTATGTTATGTGGAAAACCCGTCGCCATAAAAAGAAACATGAAAATTGTAGCAGAAACGCCAAGCCAATCCACGCCTGCAAAAGCTAAACCAGAAGGCGGAGGCAAAGGCAAAGTATAACCATCCAAAGGTATAGTGGTGTTTTCTCCACCAGGTTTCGTGAACGTTTCTGTTCTAATTGCTCCCGCGATTTCCATAGGACCTCCAGCCCATATCATCGCCACAATACCTAATGTCCAGCCAATAACTGTTAAAAGAACCCCTTGGAAGCATGAGACCCACTGAGTACCCGTGTATCCACCAACAGCGATGTATACCAGAACAAGAAGTGCGGTAGCTATAAGGCTCCATTGGAAAAAAGTGTTAGTCGTTATTGTCCAAACCGTAGCCATAGCCTTGTATTGACCTACAGAATAAACAATTAGTAGAACAATCATCGCTAAGCCTGCGAGAAATTGAACCGCTCTGCTTTCAAATCTTACTTTCAACATCTCTGGCACTGTTCGCGCTCCAAGAGCCACATATCTTCGCATTCTATAACCTATGACGAGGCATAACGCCATTCCCATAATGCATATTGTGCCTATAAGCCAACTTCCTGACCAGCCATAAGCGTAACCTAAACCTGCATTACCAAAAATTGCCCAACCACTCAAATAAGAAGCAATCAAAGCGAAACCTGTCACAAAAGGACCAATATCACCATGTCCAACAAGCCACTCATCGAAACTTTTGGCTTTCTTTCTCATGAAAAACCCCAAAAGCACACTTGTAGCCAAAAAAACTGTAACTGCGACTATAACGCCCACTGTCAGCTCAGTAGACGATTCAGGAATCGGAGGCGCCATTAATCTTCCTCCCAATAATAACGCGTTTTCACGAAAACTGTCAGAATGCCGAATATTATTGCAAGTAAAGCGTGTCCCCAGTACGCGTACCATTCTCCAAGATAATAGGCAGTAATCGGAACAAGAAGGATACATAAAATCATGAATGCTAGTAAGACATATGCTTTCACGTGGCATTTCTCCTTTCTTTTCTCTTTCAATCGTGAAATACCGTATTTAAGCTATTCTAATTATTCGCAATAGAACAAATTTTAGAAACCCCTAAAAGAAGATTTAAGTTACGTGATTCTGTTTTTGTTTTTGCGTGAACCCTTTGTTGATTTGCCTTGCAATATGCTCTCCTCTATAGAGTTTGCCTTATGGAGCTCTTGCATGTACCATCCTCTGTCACGTGAATAATGTATCCCAGCGAATATTCCAAAAAATATCAAAACAAGACCACTAATTATTAGTGTTAAGCTCAAAATGCCTCCGGCTTCTGGTTGGGTGATGTATGGGATTATTATGAACCAGTGTGGCTCTGTAGTTAAGCATAAGGGTACAAGTATGCCTCCGATGAGAAAGACAGTGCCTGCTAAAAACATGAGATACGCTATACTTTCATTATGCCTTGACTCCTCTGCTTTCTCGTGAAGGTATTCTCTGAAAGACATGAAAGTTCGATATGTCAAATCAACGCGCCTATAAGTAAATCTTATTATGCTAAAATATGCATTGCAAAAACGAATTAGCAATAACTAAAGCAAGGAGAATTTAAGTTGTCGTCTGCCAAAGCAATAATATTTGACTTCATAGGCACATTAACAAACGTTAAAAACTACAATATGGAAGATTCAAAGAAAAAGCTCTGCAAAGCCATCGCAGAAGCGGGTTTTGATGTTGACGAGGATTGCTTTCTAGGAGCGTACAACGAAGCTCACGAGAAATACCGCATTATCCGCTATAATGAATTGGTTGAAGTAACAAATGCTCTTTGGATTTCAGAAGCCCTAACCACTCTAGGTTTTAGAACAGCTCCAGATGATTCGCGAATAAGCATGGCTGTTAACGTATTCTTTGAGGATTATTTGAACTCATTAGTACTTAGACCATGTGCAAGAAAGATGTTAGAAAAAATATGGCGAGACTACAAGCTTGGTTTGATTTCGAACTTCACTTATGCACCCGTAATCTATGCAGCGCTCAGAAGATTATGCATAAACCAATTTTTTAACGTCATTCTAGTTTCAGAAGATGTTGGCTGGCGTAAACCTCACATGAAAATTTTTGAAGAAACTTTAAGAAGGCTTAATGTTGCAGCAGAAGAAACAGTTTATGTTGGAGACAGCCCACTGGAAGACATCAAAGGCGCAAAAGCCATAGGCATGAGAACAATTTTTGTTCCCTCGCAATTTTACTCGCTTGCAAACTTGCACGAAACTCGGCAAAAACCAGACGTAATTGTAAAAAATATTTGCGAATTATACAAAAAATTTCCCAAACACCTTGAATAAAACAGCAGTTCTGTACAATAAATGCCATTATTTAGCAATAAAGGAGAATAAATGGAACAATTTTAACCAGCAAAAGCCTAGACAACTATTTAAGAACCAAAAAGAATGTCCTTTTTCTCTGAAAATAACTCAAAAATGAGGAAACAAAAATTGTGAAAAAAGCCATTAGCGAGATTATATTTGTCGAAGGACTCTCAGGAAAATTTGCATACCATCTTATTTGCAACGAAAATAGAGAAAATGTCAATCACAGCTCATTCTCCTAACCGTTGGTAAAATCTGCTCAATGCAAATGAAGCTATTGTTTCTTAAATAGAGTAGAGTCTCTCAAAGACCCTATCCCCCCTTATATACATTGAAACAAGCGTTCCCACTATGGTGGAACTCCATAATAGACTAGAAGTCCGCGTATTGGTGCGGTCGCCGGGATTTGAACCCGGGATCGCAAGCTTGGAAGGCTTGTGTCCTAAACCAGACTAGACGACGACCGCTCTGTTTTTGTGTGTTAGATAAATTCCTTTCATGTATAAAAATTTGAATTTTTCGTTATGTTAAAAGCCATAGTCACTTTTGATTTTTTATTGTTTGAATAGTCTTTTTTCGTGTGATGGTTTAGGTTTTAAACTGCCTGGCAACCTATTGCCACGGCATCTTTTACGTTCAATATTCTTTAAACGTGCGTAAAGCTTTGCCATTTTAGTTTTTGATGGCTTTTTAGGTTTTGGGAATCGTGCGGCAACAGGGGTGAAGGGTTTTTTGATTTGGGTATTTACTGTTTTTCTCCTTGGCTGTTTACTCCCTTTTTTCTTAAAAATCACATAGCCCTCCTTCAGATTCACCGATTCTGTTTTCCATCCAGTATCTAGCCAAGCTTTGGCATGGGCACCATTAGGTGTGTTGTTCCACCATTTCTCTTCTCGATATGCGTTTATTGGCAAATTTTCGCCTATTATTCCATCAATTTTGGCGAAAGAAAGTTTAACTGTGTCTGTGAAGGCTGCTCTAAACTTTAGATAGCTCGTAAGAGGAGCATATTTGGTTGTTGACTTTGGTGAAACAATTCTTCTTGCACAGTTTAAACAGAACATTTTTGTGTGGTCTCCAGTTGAAACATCTGGGACCATGCAATCTATGCAAAATAATCGTCCACATTTTTGACATCGTCTAAGATAGCTATAAGGAAGCACTCTCCCGCATATGCCACATTCATCTTTTAACGGCATCTGAACCACATGCGTTTGTAAAGGCAGTTTTTATGTTAATTATAGTGAAACTTTTGATATAAACATAATTAGCCCTTTTTGATCTAAGAGAAGCTATTCGAAAACTACGATAAGACTTATAGACAACGGTTTCTCGTGCTGAAAATGTGGGTTCGATGCTTTTTAGCGAATACTTGCATGAGAAAGCGGAAGAATCAAGGCATAATGAAACAGTCGGATATTTTATAATCATAATCGGCTCCATATTCTTTGTTGGAGGATTGCTGGAGACTGTAATAAAAGTTGAAAATCCAGAATGGTTCTTGATAATTCCCTATCATTTGACTCCTCATCCCTATAGTCTTTTAGGCTTATCCTTAACGTCAATCGGTCTCGTTTTACTTGTCTTGGGGATAGTCCTAAGCTATCACTATGCAAGGGAGAGAAGCTGGTACATGCGCGAGTTGCATAAAGCCCATTCAATTGAAGAGCAAAAAGCGATATTGCAAAAAAAGAAAAAGTTGAAGTAGCTTAAATAATGAATAAATCAGCCTTTCACAACTGCTAAAGGAACAAATCTTGCAACTTTTGTGGCTATTCCCACCTTATCGCTTACTTCCGCAACTAAGTCCACATTCTTGTAAGCGGGGTCAGCCTCTTCAGCCAAAACCACAGAGCTTGCAGATCTGACAACTATTCCGCGTTTTTCCAAAGCCGTTTTAATGTCTCCACCCCAATATCTTCTTTTTGCAGCGCTTCTACTCATCATCCTACCAGCACCATGAGCCGTAGAACCAAAGCTTAACTGCATTGCTTTTTCGGTGCCAACTAGAAGCCAAGAGCTTGTTCCCATACTTCCAGGTATAAGAACTGGCTGTCCTGCAGAACTATACTCTACTGGTATCTCTGAATGTCCAGGTGGAAACGCTCTTGTGGCACCTTTTCTGTGAACCCAAACCTTCTTTTGTTCTCCGTTGACTTTGTGGTTTTCTATTTTTGCTATGTTGTGAGCCACATCATAAACAAGTTTTAATCCAAACTTTTCTGCATCTTGCCTGAAAACCTGTTGGAAGCTTTGCCTAATCCAATGCATTATTACTTGACGATTTGCAAAGGCATAATTAACAGCACATGCCATTGCCTGATAATAGTCTTCTGCTTCGTTGCTGTTTCCCGGGGCACAAGCAAGTTCTCGATCTGGCAACGTTATTTTGTATTTATGTACAGCTCTCTCCATAACCCTCAGATAATCCGAACATATTTGATGACCAAAACCTCGGGAGCCACAGTGAATCATTATTGTAACTTGATTGTCATGTTCAATCCCAAAAATTTTGGCTATTTTAGTGTCGTATATTTTATCCACTTTTTGAATTTCTAAGAAATGGTTTCCTGAGCCTAAAGTGCCAATTTGTGTCAATCCTCTGTTTTTTGCTGTTGTTGAGACCTTGTCTGGATCTGCATTTTTCATGCATCCCCGTTCTTCGCAGTGTTCAGCATCTTCAGACCAGCCTAATCCCTGATCAATAACCCATTGGACACCCTCCACTGCAAGAGCATCCAAGTCATGCACTGTCACTTTTAAGTCCTTTCGGCGACTTCCAAGCCCGCATGGAACATTATCAAAAATTACACCTGCAAGCTCTCCAAGTTTCGGTCTGATGTCTTGCTCTGAAAAATTTGTTGTCACCAAACGTACTCCACAGTTTATATCATAACCAACTCCGCCAGGGCTGATTACGCCTTCGTTGTAGTCGGTTGCTGCTACGCCGCCTATTGGAAAACCATATCCTTCATGTCCATCTGGTAATGTTATTGAGTGTGTGTAAATACCAGGTAAATGGGCAACGTTGGCACATTGTTGCAGTGTTCTGTCTGTCTGCATTTTCTCTAGCAAGTCTTTGTTGGCGAAAACTATGCCTGGAACCCGCATGCCTGGTTTGTATTTTGGGATGTGCCAAGTGTAATTGTCTATTTTTTCAAGTGGAACTTTTTCTGTAGGAGGACGACTTTCTCCCTCTTCCATTTTTTCACCTAGCAATCAAAAGGGAAGTGTTGGATATAAATGATTTTGGTGTTTACACCAAAACGAATTTACAGCGGAAACTCTTTGAATTTATTTACAAAATCCATGACGCCCCAAACACTTTCGTTAAGTACAGTCTCGCTTAAGACTGGATGTACTCTGATGTATTCCCTGGCTTTTTGAACCGCCGAATCAACTTCAGTTATTCTCTTGCTTATAATTCCCAAGTTTTCTCTGTTTTCTATTCCTTGCCTTGCAACTTTTGCCCAAAGCTTAAGTTGCTGTGCATAAGTGCGTAGCTTTTTTACCGCATTGTCGGCTTTACCAAAATGGCTGTAGTACAAAACCTTAGGCTTATGGCTTATCAGCTTATTTAAAGAGGCTAATGCAATATCTAGGCGGAAAGGTGCTGGGGTTGTTGGCACAATTACATCAACCTCATTTAAGTAAATGCCCGCTGCATCTCCTGGGAAGATTCCTTCGCTTAATGGATTATAATAGCTTAAGTGATGTGATGCATGTCCAAGTGTTTCTATTACCTTTAGCTTAACATCATTTCCAACGTCGAGTGTCATGCCATCTGTTGCTGGGATAATTCTTTCTTCAGGAACAGATTCAGGCTTGCCATACATTTCAGTTATGCTTCCAAGAACTTCTCTTGACTGTTGCCACAGTTTTTCTGGATTTGCCAAATGAGGTGCCCCTCTCGAGTGAACCACGACCTTTGCTTTCGGCAAGTATTTTAACAAGGTTCCAGCGCCTCCGCCATGGTCTAAGTGAATGTGAGAAACAGCAACGTAGGCTACTTCTTCTGGTTTTATGTTCAATTCTTTTAAACACTGAAGCATATTGGGAATTGATGATGTTGGACCTGTTTCAACAATTGCAGATTGCTTTCCTTTTAATACATAGCTGGCGATGAAATTTTTGATTCCTGCAGTTTCAACATCAATCTGGTAAAGATGTTTCTCAATTTTTGTTATAGACATTTTTTGGAGCCCCGCATCATTCTTTAAGAGAATTTTAGAGTCGTTATTTGCTGTTTTAAACATTTTGATTATGAAAGTTTAAGTTATTTGACGCAATTTTAATTCTGGAAGCTTATGCTCATCAAAATAATCAGAAGTTTAACGTCTGAGGAAGTTGGAGAAAGATTAAGAAGGTACGAGAAAGAGTTTGGCATGAGTTTTGAAAAGTTTGAGGAGCTATTTTTAAGACAAAAGTTGAATACAAAACATGCTAGGGTTTATTTTGAATGGCGCGAGCTTGTGGACAGTTATAAAGGCTACATTGAAGAAGGAACACTTGACTATACAGTTGAAGAGACTAGAGACTTGAAACCAGAACAAGCTGTTTTGTTGACGCCTAAGAGAATAGAATTGCTGTACAAGCTTGCTGTTCTGAGGGTTGAATCGATAAATGATTTGGCTTTGAAGGTGAGGCGAGACGTAAAAAACGTGTATGAAGATTTGAAGGTGTTAAGTAAATTTGGTTTTGTTAAGTTGAACAAGCGAAGAGGAAGAGCGTTGATTCCTGAGACTCTTGTGAAGGAGATAACATTTCTGATTCGTTAGAAGCTGTAAGAGATTAGTCTGTGTACGCGTGCAAGCAACAGTGATATGCTCTCTATTTGCTTCCAAAATGTTTATGGAAAAGGTTGTAATCGGCATGTTTAACTTTTCGTTTTGAGTAAAAGAGGGCTTATTAGATCATGCTTTTGTGGCGATTTAGTTTAGGTTCAAATATCGGTAAATCATCGAAATTAATACTTGTTTATCTCCTTTTCTGAGAAACACCCACAAATCAAACTTCTAAGAGGATTATAAGTGAAAGAAATACTTATTTTTGATCTTAGCAATATTTTTCTATGTGCCTGAAGATTGGTAAATTAATTTGCAATTAAAATTTCATTGAGAATTATGTCTGAAATTCACATTCTCAAAATATGCAAAAACTTTTAGTAAATCAAATTCGATTCATGAGTAAAATTATGGAGAGATGAAAGAAATGGCTGAAAAGAAAGGTTTTGTGAGAAATTCGATTCCCATAATTGCCGTGGCATGGATTCTATCCTTGATTACGACCTTGACCGTTGTCTATCTTGTTCCCTCTGCTTCTATCAACACAAATCAAATTGCAGATAGTGCAATAACTTATCTCAAATTGGCGCCTTTTGCAATTCCGCACAATTCAACGCAGTCTACAACAGTGGTATCAACAACATCTACGTCTTGGGTGGACATGCCTGACATGGCAGTCAACATAACAGTAACAAGAAAGAGCACATTGGTAATTATGTTTAGCACAGAGGCTTGGAGCAAGGGAGGAAATTACATCTACGCTAGAGCTATGATTGACGCGACGACACAAGCCCATCCAATTTCAAGTGCGATACTCATAACAAACTCAACTGATGGTGCCTCACACTCAATCATGTTCTATAGGGAGAACGTTAGTCCGGGGATTTATAAAATTAAAATACAATGGAGGATGCTCTCATCCCTTGTTGCTGGATACGCGCACGAACGAGCTTTAGTTGTCTTCGCATTACCAGTATAAACGCAGGATATTGATTCCTTGCTTTTTCTGTTTTTCAGTTAATATTCTCCAAATATCCTTTTAAAAACTTGAGTTTTTCTGTTAAACATTATTAACAGACGTTAGCAACGGTTCACAAAACATACTTTAAACAAGAAGGTCCGCATTGAGGTTGATAAAACCAGCAAAGAAAAACTTGGAAGAGTAGCTGAACGAAAAAAGGAGAGTTGTGGAAGATGTTGCTATTTAGGTTTGTTAGAAAGGCTAGAGTTTAGAAGATTCTATTGTAATTATCCAAACTTCATAAGCTTCGACACAGTAATACTTAATTATCAACTGCTGTTCTCTACGAGAATATGGCAAACCACATTAAGGATGAATAGAAATGGTGAATGCGGTTATTTTTGGTGCTCCAGGCTCCGGCAAAGGCACTTACGCTTCGCGATTACAATCTAAGCTTGACATTGACGTAATCGCCATGGGCGACATTTTCCGTGAAATCATGAAGGAAGACACTGATTTAGGAAGAGAAGTAAGAAGCTATGTTGAAAAGGGATTACTTGGTCCAGACAGTTTAACAATAAGGGCTTTGAAACAGCACATAGCAAAAATCAAGAATAAGAAGGGTTTTCTTTTTGATGGATATCCTCGTACAATTGAACAAGCAAAAGCCCTAGAAGAAATTGCAAAAATCGACGTTATAATACAGCTAATAGTGCCAGATTGGATAATAATTGAACGCTTATCCACGCGGAGAATATGCAAAAACTGCGGCGAAATCTACAACATACGCTACTTGAAACCAAAAGTAGATATGATATGCGACAAATGCGGCGGACCTTTATATCAGCGTCCAGATGACACGCCAGAAGTAATAAAAAAGCGAATTGAAGTTTATGAGCAACAAACTCAACCAATCCTGAAATATTATCGGGGGAAAGGTGTTCCCTTCATAGAGTTCAAAACTGAATCATTAGAGATGCCGCCTGAAGTTGCTGTGGAAGAAATCTTGAAAGACCTAAGAAAGTTAAAGCTAGCTTGAACTTTTGAATGAAAAACTGTTTATATATCGAGAAGAAATTTTAGCGTTACTTTGTCTGATTCTTTAACAATTTCCATCATATGATAAGTAACTGCTTTCACACCTACCTTCTGTGTGTGTTTTTTCGGATTGAATTTTTCTCCCCAAACTTCTGCTTTAAGTTTAAATCCGTTTGAAGTTTGGCTTAAATCTGAAACCTTAAATTTAGAGTAAAACATCCCGTTTATATCAAATTTTATAAGCAAAGCCTCAAGCCAACTGTAAAGAAGAGCATATTCATCATAAGCCTCAACTTCAACATTATCCTTAGTTTTGGGGTTAACCCTTTCCACATCGGTCATGACGTTAAACATCGCCAGAGCAGCATTCTCAAAAGCCTCAGCTAAGTCTTTCCCATAAGAGACAATATAGATGTCTGCCGTATGCTCCAGAAACTTGAAACCCTTTTTAGAACTCATGACTTCAACCACAAAACTAATGAATTTTCTAATTTTAAAACCATTTTGCTCTTTTCAATAGTTGAAAATTTAAATTTCAATAGCTCACATGAAGAATACACAGCATATGGAACAGGATAGACTTTGAACAAAAATTACGTTCCAGAAATCACTTTAACATATTTCGCTTTAGCTTTAATAATATTCGCAAGCGCTTTTTTTCCTCAACCACAAGCGTTTACACCAATATTTATGTCAGTCTTGCTCTTAATCCCCATCTACTTATGGTACAAAAATTATTCAGACAAAGAAAAACTCTCAAAAGAAACCATTAAAAAAGACAAAAGCGCAACATTCTTTTGGATTTTCATACTTTTCATTTTAGCTCTATCTGTTCGTATTCCCTCAGCACTAATATTTGGCATGCCATATGAAAAGACTCCCTTAATCTACCTCATAATTTTGACGATAATCCTCATCGAGAAAACTGATATTTCTGCTTTTGGCTTTAAAACCGAGAACATTGAAAAATCACTTCTATATGGACTCGCATTTTTTATTGTTTTAAGTGGAGTCTTATCTCTTAGTTTTAATTTGCTGATTTTTGTATTTACAAATCAAATTTCAATAGCCTCCTTCAGCATTATATTTTTCTTTCTTGTAATGCCATTTCACACATTATGTGTTGGGATAAGCGAAGAAGGATTATTTAGAGGATATATGCAAACACATCTCCAAAAATTTTACACTCCTACTAATGCAATTCTTATTCAAGCATCTCTTTTTGGAATTTGGCATTTTGTCTGGGACCTCCGTCCGTTCAACCCAATAGGCATGGCTCAGTACATAGCAATAACATTTCTAATAGGCTTGCTTTTCGGATATTTCTACAGCAAATCCAAAAACATTGTTCCTTTAATCTTTGCTCACGGTCTTTACAACAGTTTCATACAAGGAATAATAAAAAGCGAAACAGCAGCAGAAGCTTTTAAAGCAATTCCAATTGCAAGTCAAATTATGGCTGGACTCTTACCCTATGCTATTTCAGCGATAACAACATTTCTTTTCATAAAATACGTGGTTAAAGAAATCTAAAAATCAAAGCTCCACAAGAGCCTCCATAGCATTTCTCACAAAATCCACACACTTTTTCTCAAAAACATTTGCCTTGCGGGCTTTCTCTAACTCTTCTGGATTGGAAAGATTATATCCAATAAGTTCTCGACACAAAACGCTTCCATGCTGTTTCTCAAATCGCTTGTAAAATCTACTTGCCAACTCGTACGCCTTCAGCCGTTTTTCAACTAAAGGTTCATCCGTTCCATATTTCATTCCAATAACCATAACACCACCAGTCAAGGCTCCACAAATTGACCCACATCTGCCTATTCCAGCACCAAAAGCGGTAGCAATTTTTGGAATCAATTCATTTTCACCCCTCCAATGCTCAAACATTGTCAATAAGACACTTTGAGCACAATTATATCCTTCAAGGAATCGTGTTACAGCCTTTTCGCAAAGACTATTTTTCTCTTTCACATTTCTAGCAACCATTCTGTCACTTTCTAAATGTTTTCTCCAAAAAATTTGATGGTTCCTTTTGAAAAAATAATGTCAAAAATATTCGGGAATTTTCTTGATTGCTGCTGCAGTCAGCTTTACAGTGTTTTCCACATCTTTTAAGCTCAGTAGAGATGACGGACTATGAATGTAACGTGTAGGTATTGATATGACACCGCATGGCACACCTTCACGCGCCAAAGATATACGAGCCGCGTCGGTTGATCCTGGCAAACCTGTCTCAAGCTGGTAAGGAATCTTGTTTTCTTCAGCAACGTCAACCAAAAGTCGCAAAACTTTTGGATGGGCAATTAACCCATAATCGGCAACTGTCAATGATGGTCCTTTCCTCATTTTTATTGGTGCTTCAAATTCTTTTACTCCAGGCACATCTCCCGCTATAGTAACGTCAAGTGCTATGCCAATGTCTGGATATATTCCGAAAGCAGCTGTTGTTGCCCCTCTTAAGCCAACTTCTTCCTGTACTGTTCCAACTGCATATATTGTGCATTCGGAGTTTTTCAAACGTTTTATTGCTTCAATCATAACAGCGCATCCAACTCGGTCATCAAAAGCCTTGCCAATTACAACGTCTTTTCCAATTTTGGCGAATTTAATGTCAAAGCCTATTGGGTCTCCGATTTTTACTCCCATCTTCTTGGTTTCTTCTTGGTTTTCAGCGCCAATGTCTATGAAAAGCTCATCATATGTTAGAACTTTTTTGCGTTCTTCTTCTTTTTGTATGTGGGGCGGTTTTGAACCCATTATTCCATGTAATGGTCCTTTTTCTGTGTATACTATGACCTTTTGCGCCATTAGGATGCGGTCGTCTATTCCGCCAATTTTCACAAATTGCAAGAAACCTTCTTTCGATATTGTTTTCACGAGTAATCCTATTTCATCCATGTGCGCTGCAAGCATTACTTTAGGCGCATTTTTCTTTCCTTTTTTTATCCCGATGACATTTCCAAGTTTGTCCTCTTTAACTTCGTCCACATATGGCTTCAGAAATTTCTTCATCAAACTTCTGACTTCTTCTTCTCTGCCAGCAACACCGCAAGCGTTAGAAAGTTTTTCTAAAGTTTCGGCAAGGGGCATAACAAATCCTCTTTTAAAGAGTTACATAGAATCGTAAAGATTTATATTAAACGTTTATGGTAGTAAATCCCGAATTCAATATGGACTGTGGCATAAAGTTCTCGTGTAATAAAAAAAAGGCTAGTTGTGGGCTTTTTGGGAGCCCATTAAAGGTGAATCGCCAGATTGTCCTTTGAAATCCAAGAATTGCCTGATATTATACGAGTAATTGTTTTGATAAGCTTCAGCAGGAAAAGCATCCTTGAAAAATCGTTGCTTAAGCATAGAATAGACAAATACTGTGCTGGCAGTATCTGTGTAGAAATGAGTGATATTGATGAGACTTTGAAAGAGATGAGCGAGGAGGGGCTAGTCATAAACGAAAATGGAAAACTCAAGCTAACAGAGAAAGGTGCTCAGTTAGGTCAAGAATGGCGAAATCTACTGCTAAAAAGAGAGCCAATATTGGAGGTTGTAGCAGGCTTAACAGATGGCTCCATCACTGGACTTGTTGCTATTCTCTCCGCCTTTCTGGCGGGATTAGCCACGAACATGGCTGCTTTCGCAGCCATCTTAAGCCTATCAGCAGTGGCAATAACAAACTTTTCCAGTTTCCTCATGGGCGGAAAAACCGAGGATATTGCAGATTTAATCACTCTCAAGGCTCTAATGGATCATAGTCTAAGTGACATTCCTGACAAGGCAGAAAGAGATAAGTCGCTTAAACTTGTTAAACAGTTATTCATTATTCTACGCAAGGAAATAAACACGTCTAACCTTTATGCCGCCTTAATCTGCAGCACAACAACTTTTCTTGCAGGCATCATGCCAATAATTGCCTATCTAGCGTTGCCCGAGCCCCTTGACATTATCTTATCTCTGGGCCTAGTCTGCATTATAGTTGGCATTTTTCTAGTTCGCTACCGCTCTGGACGAACCAAAGTGCATTGGCGAATTACACTAATGGAGACAATTGCAATCATTGTAATCGCGGTTATTGCCTCGTTAATAATAGGTAGCATCTAGAAATCATAAAAACAACTTCATATGAGAACACAAGTTTTAACAAGGTATAGCGAAATTTGAGAGCTTTATCTAAAGATATTTATACTCAGCTTAAATGCAAAAATCAGATGTCAAAAGGCGATTGAATGATCTCCGTGAAAAAGAAATCAACCTTTGTTTCGGCGTTAGCGGTGTTCGCTGCATTTAACGTGATTTGCGACTCGTTTATGGTGCCTTTCTTACCATACTCTGGAGTTTGGCACAGTTGGATTTTCATATCTGCACCTATCACTGGAATATTGCTAGGACCTTGGTTTGGCTTTCTTTCAAGTCTTCTCGGAGTGATTATTGGTCATTCAATCTTGTTTATCGGGGCTGAAGAACTTCTTTTTACCTTAGGTGCTCCTATTGGAGCCATGATTTCAGCTTTTCTTTACAGAAGAGAATGGAAAATACCTCTAATCTATTATTTAGTGTTATTAGTGGCTTTCTTCTGTACTCCCATTGTTTGGCAACTTCCTTATTGGGGTATTTGGGGAATGTGGGACATTTTCTTGGCTTTAGGCCTTTTCTTCGTCATGATTATGGCTATGGAAAAAAGGGAAAAAATATGGAGTATGAAATCCCGCTTTCACCTTACATTCGTTCTTGCATTGAGCGTTTTTATTGGACTAGAAGCTGATGTGCTTTTTCGTATTTTTGTTTTCGTGCCGTGTCAAACATATCAGCTGTTTTATGGATATGATGTGGGCAGTCTTCAAGCTATATGGGCTTTAGGTGCTATTGAAACACCTATAAAAGCCGCTTTATCTACAATTGTAAATATTATAATAGGACCATCAATAATTTATGTGGCTCGAAAAATGGGTTTGGCTCTTTGAGCAGGAGTAAGTGTACTGTAAATTATTTTGGCTAATCTGTTTGCTTTCAAAAAAGACATTCTTCTGCTATTTGCCTCGGTTAAAATTGAGCATAATGGTTCCCCTTTCTCAATTATGCTTAGTGGAAGTGGAATATCCCCAACTTCTTTAAAGCTTGTTAAATCATGAGCGATAATGCGTTCTGGAGTGTACAATATTAACCGAGTGCAGAATTTTTGCGTTTTTTCTTTCATGCTAGGTAGAGAATTGTGTAAGCATGTGTTCAAATGTGATTCCACCATGTTTATTCCTAAAACTCTTTCAACACATTCTAAAGTTCCTTGAAAACGTGGGTTCACCTCGATAACATATGGCATATCTTTGTGAATTACTAAATCTATGCCGTTTGAGCCTTTGAGACCAAAGTGCAAGGCAATTTTTCTAGCAATAGATTTACATTTCTCAAAAACAGATGTTGAGACATGTAAAGGAACAATGTTCCCACAATATCCAAAAGGCTCTCGTTGAAATACAGAGTGTAAACCCAACACTTGCTCATTTATTGTTAAAAGCTTAACATTTGCCTCTGTAACTAAAATAGAAACACTTGCATGAGCACCATCGATGAATTCTTGTACCAAAACTTCTTTGTCAGCTCTAGAAACTTTGGAAAACACTTTTGTCAGTTCTTTAACGTTATGCGCTATTCTTATGCCCATTCCAGAAGAGCTACGAATTGGCTTCAAAACAACAGGATATCCTATCTCGTTTGCAGCACTTTCTGCTTCATCTAATGCTTTGACAATCTTTGTTTGCGGATAAGCTATTTGAAGATGCTTAAGCTCTCCAAAAAACTCTTTCTTTCTTCGAACTTTTTCAATAACTTTTGGCGAGTTTCCTATTATTGGAGCGATGTCGTTCAATTCATGTAAAACGCTAAAATAGTCATCTAAACCAGATGACAGCAAAATTGCGTCTATTCTATATTTTTGAAGTAACGATTTTGCAATTTTCAAGAAGGATTCTGGAGTAAATTTATGTTCAATTTTTCCACAGCTTCTCCCAACTTTTTGTTTAATTATCGCCTTGTATCCGTTAGAGAAGCGTTGAAGGTCAATATCTCCAAAATAGTCTGCACAATAAATTTTGTAACCTGCATTTTTCGCTGATTTTGCTATTGCAACACAGTCAAACCCGACAACTAGAAGACTTTGAACTTCTTTTTTTGTCAACTATTTTACCCTTTGCTGTAATATGGAGTTTAAAGAAAAATGGGCATTGTGGTTAGGAAGATGATCGTTGCTGTTGTTTTTGAAGTTCCATGTATTCGGTTAGCAGTAGAACGCCTTCTATTATGAAGAAAATGCCTACAACAAGGTTCAAGAATTCCTTCCAAAAGATCACAAGTATGCCAAAGACTATGCAGATGGCAGCCAGAATAGGTTTGGAAACTGTTAATCCGAATTTTTTCAATCCTTTCTCAACAACTTCTGTCAAACTTGTTTCACCTTCCTTATGCTTTATCAATTAACATCCTTCAGATAGCCATTTAATATTTAAAACATTCGAAAACTTAGGCTAGATATGGCAATTTTTAAACGTTTAAACAGCACTAACAATTAGAATGGTGTCATCTTGGCAGAACAGCTCTTTAAAAAAATTGGAATTTTTAAGTGTGGCAACATCGCTACATCGCCTTTATTTGAACTTCTTCTCGATGAACTGGCTGACCGTCAAGACATTAAAATCAGAACTGTAACTACAGGTTCAAAAATGACTATTGAAGATGTTGAAGAAGCTTTGCCAAAATTATTCGAGTTTGACCCAGATCTTTTGATTTTAATCTCTCCAAATCCATCAATCCCTGGACCCACAAAAGTTAGAGAAAGATTATCAACTAGCGGTGTGCCCAGCGTAGTTGTTTCTGACGCTCCTGGGAAGCGTATTAAAAGTGAGCTTGAAAAGCAGGGTTTAGGTTACATAATCATTACAGGAGACCCTCTTATTGGGGCGAGAAGAGAGTTTTTGGACCCGATTGAGATGGCGATTTTTAACTCAAACATTATTAAAGTGCTTGCGATTACAGGCGTTTTTAGGATAGTTCATCAAGAGATTGATAAAATTATTCACGACATTAAAATAGGAACGAAGCCTGTTTTACCTAAATTAATAATTGATAGAAATAGCATTCGAGATAATTCTGATTTTGTGAACCCTTATGCGAAAGCCAAAGCCATGGCTGCTTATGAAATAGCAGAGAAAATCGCCGAGATTAACCTTCAAGCATGTTTTATAGAAAAAGAAAGCGACAAATACGTTCCCCTTGTCACATGCGCACATGAACTGGCTCAAACTGCTGCCAAACTTGCCGAGGAGGCACGAGAAATTGAAAAATATGGGGACACTCTGGTAAGAAAACCTCATACAAAAAATGGCAAAAAGAAGATAAAAACTAAGTTAATGTTTCCTCCTGTCTTTGAAGAAGAAAAATAGGTTAACCTTAACCTAATTTGTTAATTGGTTTTTCTACTGTGCTTACGGATGATGCATGTATATACTTTATATACTTATACATAAGGTATTACGATTATGTATATATGTTTCTCACTTTACTTATAAACTGAGGTTGTTGAGTTTGAAAGTGTTGGAAATAAAGCCTTTGAAAACTAAGTTGACTGTTTTAATTGTTGAAAAAGAATATAATGAACCCTTTTGGGTAATCGAGTTATCTAAATCCTCCGATTCCTCTCATATGTTACACTCTCTCTTTAGACCTTCTATAGGTTTTTGCAAATTCTTAGAAAGTCTAATTGAAAAAGTCAAACCAGACTTTGCAACTGAAGAGTTAGGCACACGTTCACCCAAGGAGTTTTATGAAGACAATATTCTAGCTAAAATGCTTCAAAAAGATGACATTCCATTTTTCCCTGTTGACATTGATGGGAACGCCAAAATGTACCTTGTAACAGATTTGGAGAAGAAAAAAGAGTTAAGAGATAACGTGCTAAAAGCGCTAGATGACTTGTCTAAGAAAAAAGAAAGGTCTGTTGAAGAAGAATACTTAATCGCTTACGGTCAATGTTTGCAACTTGAGCTAGAGGAGCAAGAACACGAAGTGAAGTTTCCTATAAGGGAAAGCTGGATTGTTATGGAAATTCTAGACCATGCTAGGGAGATTAAGAATAAAGAAGATATTATTTGTATTCATATATGCAGCCCAGAGCATGTAGACGGAATCAAAAAACTTTTGGAATCTTTAAACGTCAAAGTCGAAGTTGTTAAACTTTCAAAAAAGATAGTCTCCGCTCATGTTGAGGCATCTCATCCCAGTGAATTGGGAAATCTGTTGCAGTCAATGCAAATTCAAGTCAAACCAGTTATCGGCAAGACTTCTGATGATGCACCATATCTTCTATTCTACTTAGATACTGACGAAAAAGCCAGTCCTTTTGACATTTGCATGGCATATGATGCAGGATATAACGCAGTTATACCATATGAAAATGTAACCCCAGAAGATGCCAAACGCATAGTTCAGGACGCAATCTTTTCAAGAGGACCAAAAGGCGTTAAGCACACATGCTTTTTCATTGGAGGAAAGAATGCTGAAAAAGCTCAAGAAGTTTCTGAAGTTGTGATGAATACAATGTTCCCACCTTTTAAGACAAGTATAATAATCGACCCGGGTGGTGCGTACACTACAGCAGCAGCTATGGTTGCAAAAGCTGAAGAGGCTTTATTGTCCCATAAACTTGGTGATTTAAAAGACAAAACATGTGCTGTGCTGGGTACTGGAGCTGTGGGACAGATAGTGGCGGTTCTCTTAGCTAAACTTGGGTGTAGAGTGATACTTGCTAGTCTTAACCCAAATCGTGTAGATGGAAAGGAACATGCTGAAAATATGGCTAGGCTTCTTGCCAATGAATATGGAGTGCCTGTGCAAGGTGTTTTTGCCCCAACATCAACAGAAAAGCTTGAGATTCTAAAGAAAGCAGATGTTGTATTTTGTGCAGGAACAAGAGGAGTTCGAATTATAGAGAAAAAATTACTAGAAGAACTAAAACTCATGAAAGTTCTTATCGATGTTAACACTATCCCCCCTTTCGGAATAGAAGGAATAGAGCTGAAAGATGAAATGAAGGAAATAATACCGGGGATTTTTGGAATCGGAGGATTAACAATTGGTGATTTGAAGCACAAGTTGGAAAAAGAGATTTTGCGTGAAGCTAGGGGTAACGGAAAAGATGTTTATGACTACAGTTTAGCCTTGCAACTTGCCAGAAAGCTGCTTCAGAAAGAGATTTCCCCCGCTAAATTGACATTGACGTTAAGCTACCCTTCCACCAAGAAGGATTCTAAATAGCACTCTTGTGAGCACGGTTTATCGCTATCTCTGCTATGTCTGCTGCACACTCAGCAATTCTTTTTATGTTGTCACGTAAAGAACATATTGCACAAACTACCAAGGAATTTTCTTGTTTGTTCGTAAATGCCTTTGAAGCTACTTCTTGGTCCAATCGTTCAATGTATTTCTGCTGTTCCAAAATTTTGTCAGCATTGGCTACATCCTTTGAAAAGAAAGCACTAATGGCTTTTTCATACAAGCTAACAGCTTCCATTCCTGCATTAAACATCATCGTTAACAAATCATCTGAAATTTTTTGGTTATTTCCAGCCAGCATTATCACTTGCTTTGCTATGTTTGCTGAATGATCTGCAGCATGTTCGACTCGGTATACTAGAATTTGGTGGTCCATACAATCTAGTGGATCGACATCAAGTTGGTTTGCCAGAACTGAATCTTGTGCAGCATCACGGATTAGTCGAAGAAGGAAAAAGCAAAAGTGGTCGACATCATCATCTAGAGAGAAAACGGCTTTCGCTAGCATTGGATCCTGATTCTTTAATGAATTTAATGCATCCACACACATAGAATGAGAAATTAAATGCATTCTATGGATAGCTAACTCAAGTGAGGCCTTTGACTCATCTATCAACGTTTGAATATGCATACTTTTTGTGTCGGATTCCATAGTTCGCATATAAAGCATTCTAACAATGTTTCGAATTGCTTTTCTTTGAGCAACAGAAAATATTGCCTTTGATAAAATTTTGATACTAGAGTAACCATTCAGATAACAACCAATTATTCTCCGAACAATCAGACTTTCTCTTTCGTCAGCATCAACATTGAGAACTACTTCTCTAGGCTCTCTCTTCTTTTCTGCGCATGGAAAAATTGTCAGAGAACGGTCGCGTTGAACAGCAAGGGAAATCACATCACCTTTCTTTAATTTGTTCAACTCTATCCAATGCTTTGGAAGGGAAACTACAAGAGACGACCTACCTAACGACATAATTTTACGTTCCATTTTTCTTCCTCCAAATATATTAGCAGTTTAGAATCTATAAATACATGTAAAATCAAGTATATATTTGAATTGCAACAATTTATCCTTTAATTTTTCGTATTTTTAGATAGATTAGATACGCAGGAACTATGTTAATCAACGCTTGTGTAATGTTGAATAGACCTATGAAAGGAAGTAAACCCATCACGACAGGCGCACGCATTTTGTAGAACATTTGAAGCAAATAATAATTCGCTATAGTCATAACAGCCACTCGTGATGTGACAGCCAAAATTGATTTCAAGACAACATTTTTTCTTAATAAAGCAAAGCCTAACAATGTTGCCAATTCAGCGATCAACTTCAAAGTTCCTCCTGGGATGTTGCCTCTAAAAAAAATGATAGAACAGCCAATTAGGCACGAATAAATTCCACAGAGAGGTCCAAAAAACAATAAACTGACCATCATAGGTATTCCTGTAAGATCCCAAGAGATTTTAGGGTAAAGCGGAAAAGTGATGTCGAAAGGTGGTCCAGGTATAATCTCCCACAATGCTGAAAGAGCTCCAAGCATGCTAGCTCCTGCAATCTCTCGTGCTCTCATCTTGTGCAAGTCATCAGCCACCTAAAGAGAATGTGAGGCTACAAAAAATGTATATAACCCTTTCTAGATTCCCTTTTTCTCTATTTAAGCCAAATTTTTTGGAAAAGTTGTAAGTTTTTCTCTTTTCTTTTTTGAGAGTTTGTTCAGTAAGTTTAATGCATTTGTTTCTGTTTCCACAGTTTTAACATCCAGAAGACCAGCTTTCTCTGCGCTTGAAAACAATTCTTCGCCTTTTTCAGTTCGGATAATAGTAAATGTCCATCCGTCTAATCCTAAACCTCCCACTGAAATGTCTGATAATTCGGAACTAAAATCTTCGCAATAACTGCAGCTTTTTCGAGCATACTGTTTTATCTCTAGCAGAGGAATTGTTGTAACTCCTGAATCTGTTGTGACCAGCATTTTTCCTTTAATGTTCATTTTTCTTATACTGCCCAAATCAATGCCCATTTTTCCGTGAATATGTTTTTCCATCAATCCTTCATACGTGAAACATTCGGAACACATAAGTCCAATCAAAAACTTCAGTGGAGCCGTATACTTCTTTAAGTTAGTTATTTGAATCTTTCTGATAGCGCGGATTTGGCACGGCGTTCCTACAAACGCTACATTTGTATTTTTCTGTTTAATTGCCTCAGCAAAGGCAAGAATGTTAGGCGAGTAAGAATATTTTGTTCCAGCGCAATTCAGAATGTCTTCTGAAGTTTTAGCCAATTTTGGAGTTGAACAAAAAGGTTTTTCTTTGCTGATCCCAGCAACAATTGCACAATCAATTAATTTATTCTCCAGAGCAAAGGACAACAGTGCAGTAACAACGCCTCCGTCCTGGCAGACCTTTAATATTTTTTCATTTCTTGCTTTTGCTATAGCAAGTTTGCGAAAAACTCCAAAATCTTCTTCGGTTTTCCTTTCTCTGCCAAAAACTAAATTTTCCACCTTCGAAAGTGCCCATTCGTTTTGAGGACAAACTTGCGCACAGATTCCGCAGACTTCACATTTCTTTATCAATCTTGGTTTTTCTTCCACATAGTCTAGACAATTAAATGGACAAGTAATAATACATGCGCCACAACCAAGGCATTTTCCAACGTCTATAACATGCATAGCCAAAGATTCTTCGAAACTATTTTTATTGAAACTCATTATAGATAGCATAAAAGAGTAATACTATATAAGCTTAAGTTTATCCCAAAAAAAGAGTGTATGCACTACTGAAACTGGGGCATCTTTAAAATGAATATCATTAAAATAATTGGAATTCAAAAGTTGCCGATCATAAAGACTGGAGACAACATAGCTGAGCTTATTTGCGACGCAGCAAAAAGACAGGGCAATCCTATTGAGAATGGTGACATAATTGTAATTACGCATGTCATTGTCTCTCGCGCCGAAGGCAAAATTGTAAATCTAAATGACATTGTACCATCTGAATTTGCAAAAAGCATCGCTGAACAGTATGGAAAAGATCCCGCTTTAGTAGAGGTTGTCCTCAGAGCATCCAAAAGCATCAGTCGTATGAGTGACGGAATAATCATTACAGAAAGTAAGCATGGTTTTGTTTGTGCAAACTCTGGCGTCGATAAGTCTAATGTTCCTGGTGAAAGAAATGTAGTTTTATTACCAGATGATCCCGATAGATCTGCGAAGAGTATTAGACGTGAGTTAATGAGATTAACAGGTTGTGATGTCGCGGTTATAATTTCTGATACGCATGGGCGACCATTAAGGCAGGGAGAGATAAATGTGGCAATTGGAGTGGCTGGTATTAAGCCTATTAGAGACAGAAGAGGAGAGAAAGACTTGTTTGGCTATGTTCTTATGGTGAAACAAACTGCAATTGCTGATGAGTTGGCTTCTGCTGCTGAACTAGTGATAGGGCAAGCGGATGAAGGTGTTCCAGTAGCCATAATACGTGGCTATACATATCCAAAATCTGAGGATGCAAAGGCAACTGAATTGATAAGACCTAAAGAAAAAGACCTATACCAATAAGAAATATTGTTTGGTCTGGATTAAAGCGAATAAATATTTTAGGACGAAACGAGTTAGATGAATTCGCCTTTTACTGCCGGGATGGCGGAGTGGTTAACGCGCGGGCCTTGAGGCGAAGGAGTGATGCTTAAGCTAAAAGAAAAAGCGTTACAGAATGAAGAACTAGCATATGCTATAGTTGGACAGGCAATGCTTGACGAAGGCAGTATCCTAACGAACAAAATCGAAATATTTCACAACGATGAAGAAACCGCTAGATACCTTTTTGATATAGCAAAACAATGGAACCTAGCGGATATATTCAGAACAAAAAAAGCCTTGAAACAAATCAAATATGGTTTCACCATCAAGGCTGAAGCAAGAACAAGATTACACGAAAAAATTGGCGATCTACCCGATAATATCAGAAATGAAGCGTTTCAACACCTTTTACGGCCTCTTCCGGAAGGACCGAAGTACTCTCAAGGAATAGCTAAAGACGGAATAATTGCTTCTTTAGGAAAAGCCCCCAAGACAATAAGGCAACTATCTTATGTGTTGGGATTATCAGGCTCAACGGTCAAACAACATTTACGCGACCTAAGAGAAGAGGCACATGTAGCTGTTATCGGCAAGAATTTGACCTCTTCGAAAGGAAAAAGAAAGTGTGCCTTCGTCTGGAGTGTTGCTCATCGCAAGTAAGCCCGTGGACCTTTTTGGTCCGCATGGGTTCGAATCCCATTCCCGGCGCTAAACTCTGCGAATTACGTTAAATTCTTGATTTTGAAATTATTGGTTCGAATTTTTCTGCTTAACTAGAAAAAGATTTGATTTTATCGTCTTTTTGGTGCTATGTTTGACATAGTCGCTACAAGATTGCAATCTGGCTTTGTGTGCAAGTTTATGTTGTGCTTTCGATTTGCTTCCATACTGCCTTCTTCATATCGAATGGTGCTTCATGTTTGCGCTAAGTTTATAAACTCGGTGGTTCAATTTGAAGAAGGTTCATAAAATCTGGAGGGAAAACAACACATGGAGTGGTTCTTTGTAACTCCTATCGCAGGTTTAGCTTCTATTGTATTTGCAGCCTACCTATATCGTTATCTTAACAGACAAGAAAGTGGAACAGAAAAAATGCATGATATAGCCCAATCAATAAAAGAAGGCGCTAAGGCATACCTACGTAGACAGAACATCACTTTAACGGCATTTGCTCTAATTATGGCGACAATACTAGGAGTGCTATTTAGTTTTATTCCAAACGATTTAGGAGTTCCATCGGAGCACCTTGGTCCAAGCATGGCAATGGCTTACCTATTTGGTTCTTTGTGCACAGCAGTAGCTGCATACGCTGGAATGATGGGGGCTGTACAAGCAAACGTAAAAACAGCAAATGCTGCAAGAACAGGTTTGAAAAAATCCTTTTCAATCGCATTCTTCGGCGGGGCGATAATGGGTCTATCCATTGTCGGATTGGCGCTGCTTGGAATAAGCATATTATTCTATACGTACTACCACATTCTAGGCTGGACTGAAGCCGCCGCAGCAAACGTCGTGTTAGGTTTTAGTTTCGGAGCAAGTGCACTTGCACTTTTTGCAAAAGCAGGAGGAGGAATATACACTAAAACAGCAGACATAAGCGCAGACCTCGTTGGAAAAGTGGAATTAGGCATTCCAGAAGATGACCCAAGAAACCCAGCAGTAATAGCGGATAACGTGGGAGATAACGTTGGCGACGTGGCTGGCATGGGCGCAGACCTAATTGACTCGTATATAGCGGCTGTCATAGGCGCAATGGTCATAGGCTCAGCTATCACACTTGCGGGTGGTGAAGTAATCTATACAACACTGCCACTATTAATCGCAGCAGCTGGGCTCTTCGCGTCGATTATCGGAACAGTTTTCGCTAAAATAAGCATAAAGACAAGTCCGGGAGCAGCGCTGAACAGAGGCGTTTTCTCAACTTGTCTTTTCTTCTTGATTCTGCTCTTCATAGTCACAAAATTTTCTGGAATAGGCGAGGATAAATGGCTCGGCGTCTTTCTTCCAACAGTTGCTGGCTTGACTGCTGGAATGGTTATTGGAATTACAACCGATTATTACACATCAATAGACAGATCGCCAACACAAAAGGTTGCCGAAGCATCAAAATCTGGAACTGCAATAAACATACTTTCAGGCTTCTCCTACGGGATAGTAAGCATCGTCCCGTCAATACTTGGAATTTCTGCAGCAGCTCTCGCTGCTTGGTATCTTGCAAAGATGTTTGGCATTGACCCCTTCTACGGAATTGCAACGGCAGCCTTAGGAATGCTCTCGATCGTTGGAATGATAATATCAACCGATGCCTATGGACCAGTTGCTGACAACGCAAGAGGAATAGCTGAACAATCTGGCTTAGGAAAAGAAATAATCGAAGTAACAGACAAACTCGACGCAGCAGGAAACACTACCAAGGCTATATCAAAGGGATTTGCCATAGGCGCCGCTGCCCTCACGGTTCTGACACTTTTCGGAGCATATACAGCACTGGTAAAAATTACTAGTATAAACTTGATGACGCCAGAAGTTGTTGTAGGCGTCTTCATTGGAGCAATGATGCCTCCACTGCTTTCGGCATTGCTAATACTTGCTGTTGGCAAAAACGCTGGGAGAATGATAGCTGAGATAAGAAGACAATTCAGCGAAATCCCTGGTCTAAGAGAAGGCACCGCGAAACCAGACTATGCCAAATGTGTTGACATCGCCACAAAAGGAGCCCTAAAAGAGCTTATACTTCCATGTACTCTAGCAATTATTGCACCACTCGCGACACTGCTGACTCTAGGAAAAGAAGCTCTAGGCGGTTTCTTGGCAGGAAGCATCGTAACTGGAATAATCTTTGCACTGCTGATGGCTAACTCTGGCGGGGCATGGGACAACGCTAAGAAATACATAGAAGCTGGAGCTTTCGGCGGCAAGGGCTCAGAAGCGCATAAAGCAGCCGTTACTGGCGACACGGTTGGAGACCCATTCAAGGATACTGCCGGACCATCTCTGAACACTATGATTACGGTGATGTCCTTGGTTTCATCAGTGTTTGCACCGTTAATCATTTTAATCTTGGGCTAGCCAAAAATAACTTTTCTCGTCTCCTTTTTATGTAAACCGACTGAATGTGAATAAGAGATTTTTTATAATAGTTATTTTATTTTTACTTCCTATTCGGAGCAACTAAAGGGGGCGCGACAACGTCAAAGCCTTGGCATGCAATGAAAACTGAAGAAGTGTTACAAGCTTTAAACGTTAATAAAAATGGTTTAAGCCAAGAAGAAGCGCAAAAGCGCCTACAACAATATGGACCGAACGAGCTTAAAAAAGAGAAAGGGATTTCTCCAATAAGACTTTTCATTGAGCAGTTTAAAGACATACTCATCGTAATATTATTAATCGCGACAGGGCTTTCGTTATATTTAGGCGAAGTAACAGATGCAATTGTCATATTAGCCATAGTCATGGCATGTGCAGTGCTTGGATTTGTCGAAGAATACAGATCAGAAAAAGCTTTAGAAGCCCTTAAAAAAATGACAGCACCTACAGCAATGGTTTTGCGTGATGGAAAGGAAGTTAAAGTTGACGCAAGTAACATTGTCCCAGGTGATTTTGTTCTTTTATATGCAGGTGATAAAGTGCCTGCGGATGCCCGCCTTATTGAAGCTTATAATGTAAAGGTAGATGAAGCACCACTTACCGGAGAATCTTCACCCGTAAACAAAGACACTGCCGCTTTATCTGAAGAAACTGGACTTGCTGAACGACGGAACATGGTTTTTACTGGCACAGTGGTTGTTTATGGACGTGGAAAAGCTGTTGTGACCTCTACAGGAATGAATACGGAGTTTGGCAAAATAGCGAAAATGGTTCAAGTAACTGAAGAGGAGGAAACACCGCTTGAAAAGAGGATGGCTTCTGTTGGCAAATGGATTGGAATATTGTCAGTTGCAGTATGCCTTATCGTGGCAACAATTGGCATCATTGAAGGACGTGAGATCCTCTCGATGATTTTGTGGGGAGTAAGCCTAGCAGTCGCTGCTGTTCCAGAGGCTTTACCCGCAATAGTGACTGGTGCATTAGCGGTTGGCATGTATCGCATGGCAAAAGTGAACACTATTGTTAGAAGGTTGCCAGCAGTTGAAACTTTAGGCTGCACAAGTGTCATCTGCGCTGACAAAACTGGAACAATGACAAAGGGCGAAATGACTGTTCAAAGAATCTATGTAAATGGACAAGCGATAAAAGTTTCGGGCGTAGGCTATGAGCCTAAAGGTGAATTCTTACTTGAAGATAAAAAGATTAACCCTTCAAGCGAAGAGCTTCAAACTCTTTTGAAAATTGCTACTTTATGTAATGATGCTAAACTGGAAAAAGAAACTCAAACAGAAAGATGGATAATCAAAGGTGATCCAACAGAAGGCGCACTAGTGGTAGCTGCAGCCAAGGCTGGTTTATGGAAGGAAGAATTGGAAAAGGAAGCTCCACGCATAGGTGAAATTCCATTCTCCTCTGAAAGAAAGTGCATGACAACAGTGCACATTGTCTCTGGAAAACGCAAAATAGCCTTCATGAAAGGTGCACCAGAAATCGTCCTAAAAAAATGTACAAAAATTCTTGCAAATGGGAAAGTGCGCAAAATAACTGAAGAAGACCAAACAAAAATACTTAAAATCAATGAAGCTATGGCACTTCAAGCACTAAGAAATTTGGGCTTCGCCTTCAAAGAATTATCTGAATCGGTCTCCACTTTTGACGACAAAATTGAAAAGGACTTAATTTTTGTTGGAATAATGGGAATGATTGATCCGCCTCGAGAAGAAGTTAAAAATGCAATCAATCTTTGTGGAAATGCTGGCATTAAAGTTGTTATGGTTACTGGCGATCACAAGCTAACGGCTGTTGCGGTTGCTAAGGAACTCAACTTGCTTGGCGAAAACGAGCTAGAGGGCAAAGTGCTTACTGGTGAAGAACTGGATAAGATGAGTGATGAACAACTGAAGGAAATTGTTGAAAACATCGTAATTTACGCACGTGTCTCGCCAGAGCATAAAATGAGAATTGTCAAGGCTTGGAAAGCCAAAGACCAAGTTGTAGCTATGACGGGAGACGGAGTAAATGACGCACCGGCTCTCAAGATGTCTGACATTGGTGTGGCTATGGGAATAACGGGCACCGAAGTCACTAAAGAAGCATCAGACATGGTTTTAACAGACGACAATTTTGCATCGATTGTTAAAGCAGTGAAAGAAGGCAGAGAAATTTATGACAACATCAAGAAATATTTGACCTATCTACTACGCTGCAACATTATGGAAATACTTGTGATGTCAATAGTAATGATTAGTGTCCCATACATCGCTGGCTTTCATGAGACAGAAGCAGTTGTTGCCCTAACGGCGACACAGATTTTGTGGATTAACTTAACAACAGATGGTTTGCCAGCCCTAGCTTTAGGCGTTGATCCAGGCGATCCAGATTTGATGGAAAGAAAACCTAGGAATCCCAAAGAGAGTGTGTTTACGCGCGATGTCATAATTTATTTGACTGTGATTCCAGTTCTCATGACAGCGCTACTTCTGTTTGGGTATTTCTTCTATCAACCTTGGAGGGGAATAGTGCATGGAAAAGACATGCTGACGGAAGCGAGGACGCAGTTGCTGACTGCAATGATTCTGATGGAATTGGCTAACGCTATATCTGCACGTTCACTGAAATACACGGTTTTCAAGGTTGGCGTATTCAAGAACAAGTTCCTATGGTATGCGATACTTTCATCGCTTGGTCTTCAATTATTAGTGCTTTACACACCATTACAGTCAGTCTTTGGCGTAACTTCACCTGAACCTCTTGATTGGGCGTTTGCTATATTGTTCACCGCAATAGTTTTCGGTTCGTTGGAAATAGGTAAGTACATCGCTAGCAAAAGGCGTAAAACATAATCAATCGTCTTGGAAAAACTTAAATCTAATGATATGCGAAAAACCGCCAATAACAGAAAAAAGGATGAATGAAAGAGATGAGCGAAAAGGCAGCAAATCCAGCACCGCTTGGACTACTAGGCTTTGGCATGACAACTGTGCTTGCAATGTTTATCCACAATGCTCGATTAAGTCCAATCGATGGTATGATTCTGGGAATGGGCATATTCTATGGCGGTTTAGCACAAATTATTGCTGGCATATTGGAATTCAAGAAAGGCAACACTTTCGGGACAACAGCTTTCACATCGTATGGATTATTCTGGCTATCTTTTGTAGCTCTAAATTGGCTAGGAGTGGCAAACGTAGCCGGTAGTGGAATCTGGCCTTTCTCCTCTTACGGTCCCTTAATACCTCAATACAACACACCATGGCTTGTTAGCTCAGAAGCTACTATGGCATATTTCTTGATGTGGGGGTTTTTCACTCTCTTCATGTTCTTTGGCGCTTTGAAAACTAATCGTGCATTACAATTTGTCTTCGCAAGCCTTGCTATATTGTTCTTCCTACTTGCAACCAGAGACTATCTTGTTACATTACAAGTCATACCCAGAAATAGCACACACTGGAACCTTTTTACCCAAATAATCGGCATTGAAGGAATCATCTGTGGATTAAGCGCATTTTATCTAGCCATAGCTGAAATCTTAAACGAAGCCCATGGAAAAACCGTGCTACCCACATGTCCAGTAGGCTAAAAATTCCTTCATTTTTTTGTCTTTAACTGAAAACATTTATATTTTCGAAAGAAGGTTCATGCACTACTTCATGGAAGGTAAAAAGCAATGTCAGAAGCAAGTTTACCATTTAACGAAAAAGTGTTTCCAACAAAAACTTTAAAAAGTGAATGGGAAAGGTCAATCAATAATCCCGAAGAGTTTTGGGCTGAAAAGGCAAAGGCTATCGACTGGTTTAAAACATGGGACAAAGTGCTTGACGATTCAAACCCGCCGTTCTACAGATGGTTCGTCGGCGGCACATTGAACATATCCTACAATGCATTGGATAGACATCTTAAAACTCCTAGAAAGAACATGCTTGCCTACATTTGGGAAGGCGAAAACTTCGAAATAAGAACCTACACATATTATCAGCTATACAGAGAAGTAAACAAACTTGCAAAAATCTTCAAAAACTTTGGACTGAAAAAGGGCGATAGAGTTGCCGTTTATCTTCCCATGATTCCAGAACTACCAATAACATTACTTGCAACAGCAAGAGTGGGCGGGATTCACACTGTAGTCTTTTCTGGATTTAGCGCCGAAGCTCTTTCTGATAGAATAAACGATTGCCAAGCGAAAATTCTTGTAACCGCAGATGGCGCTTATAGGCGTGGAAAAACTGTTCAATTAAAAGAAACAGCTGACCGCGCATTAGAAAACACGCCAAGCATCCAAAAAGTAGTAGTTGTAAAAAGAACAGGACAGAATGTGCCAATGAAGGATGAACGAGACTATTGGTATCATGATTTGATGGCTAAAGTTGAACCTAACGCTTATGTTCCACCAGAATCAATGGAAGCAACAGAACCACTTTTTATACTCTACACTTCTGGTACAACAGGAAAACCAAAAGGCGTCCAACATAGCACAGGTGGCTATTTAGTATGGGGTTACTGGACACTTAAATGGGGTTTCAACCCTAAGGATGAAGACATATGGTGGTGCACAGCGGATATAGGCTGGATTACAGGGCACACATACAATGTTTACGCCCCATTAGCTTTAGGAATAACATCCCTCATTTTTGAAGGAACACCAGATTATCCAGCGCAAGACAGATGGTGGGACATCATTGAGAGGCATGGAGTAACAATATTGTACACAACACCCACAGCCATCCGAATGTTCATGAAATTTGGAGAAGAATGGATAAACAAACATGACTTGAGCACACTCAGACTGTTAGGAACAGTGGGCGAACCCATAAACCCCGAAGCATGGAGATGGTACTACCGCGTAATAGGAAAAGAAAAACTGCCAATAATAGACACATGGTGGCAAACCGAGACTGGAGGTTTCATGATAGCGCCACTACCAGGCATAGAACTTGTACCGCTGAAGCCAGGTTCAGCCACATTTCCATTACCAGGTATTAAGGCAGATGTCTATGACGAAAAAGGGCAAGAAACAGCACATGGCGTAAAAGGCTTTTTGGTTATCAAGACACCATGGCCAGGTATGCTCGAAACTTTATGGAAAGACCCAGAAAGATACAAGCAGACTTACTTTGGAAGGTTTCCCAGCGTTTACTACGCTGGTGACTATGCAGTGAAAGATTCGGAAGGTTACTTCTGGCTTCTTGGAAGGGCAGATGAAGTTTTAAAAGTTGCTGGTCACAGAATCGGCACAGTTGAACTTGAAAGCGCTCTTGTTTCACATCCTGCTGTTTCAGAAGCTGCAGTGATGGGTAAAGAGGATGCAGTTAAAGGTGAAGTTCCAGTAGCATTCGTTGTTTTAAGAAGCGGTTTTTCGCCATCAGAGGAATTGCGTGCACAACTCGTGCAGCATATTAGAGCAACAATTGGTCCAATAGCGACGCCGGATGCAATAGTCATCGTAAATAAATTGCCGAAGACACGTAGTGGGAAAATTATGCGTAGGCTTCTGAAGGCAGTATTATCTGGAGCGGCTTTAGGCGACATTTCAACATTAGAAGACGAGGCTTCAGTTGAAGAAATAAAAGCGACGTACGAAGAATTAAGAAAACAATTAGGGCAAAAGTAATTCAAACTTCTTATTTCTAACATAGATAAATCTGGATTCTAAAATTTCATAGTATCTTATTTGCGGATAAATTATGTTCACAGATTAGGATAAATCAAAATTTACTTTGGTAATTTCTTCGTCAACTGGCTCCATCTTGAAACCCTTTTTGCTGCACAAATGCATCATTTTTGTGTTACTTGAAATTACATAGCCATAGATTGTTTTTAGATCCATATCCTTACCAATCTCGATAATATAATCCATTAGTTTCGATCCCAGTCCAAACCCTTGCCACTGGTCGCCAACAAGCACAGCAAACTCTCCTCTTTTTCCACCAGGCTCTACCATCAACAGCACTACACCTATAATTTTCTTTTTATCTTCTTGTATCTCCGCAACTATGGCAATTTCGCGGTCGTAGTCTAAATTGCAATACCTACTTAAGGTATCATGGGTTACTTCTCTGTATATTTGGAAAAACCGAAACCGCATCGTTTCTTCAGAGAGTGACTTATAAAGTTCATGCAACAGAATCTCGTCTTCTGGTTTTATAGGGCGGATAACAACAGGGGTGGCATTCTTTAGCATGCAATTAGTAACGTACTTTTTTGGGTAGGGAGCAATCACAAGATGTTCATGGGGCTGGGTTTCTTGCAAAATTCTCTTCTCATCTATAACTATGCGAGCGTCGACAGCAACAGCATTGTTTTCGTTAACAATTAAGGGGTTTATATCCATTTCTTTTATTTCTGGAAAATCTATAACTAATTGCGAAAACTTCACTAATATTTCCTCAAGAAGCTTGGTGTTAACCTGATAGCCACTAGACTGTAAATGTTTACAAATCTCTGTTTTTTCAATAAGCCGTCTTGCGAGTATTTGATTCAAAGGCGGAAAACCTATGCTTACATCCTTGAATAATTCGGTGGCGATTCCTCCCATGCCAAACACTATTACCGAACCAAATTGAGCGTCTTTCTTGGAGCCTATTAACAATTCACATGTTCTTTTCTGGATCATTGGCTGGATTATAACGCCTTGAAAAACTGCATCTGATTGGTATTCCTTGACTTTTTTAGCCAACTCGTTGAAGAATGTTTTAACTTCTGATGGTGACCACACGTTTAGAATAACTCCTTGAGCTTTTGTCTTGTGAGTTATTTGTGGCGACAATGTCTTCATGACAATGGGATATCCAATTTCAAGGGCTTTAGCTTCTGCTTCTTCGGGAGTTCTTGCAATAAGAGTTTTTATTGTTGGAATTTTGTATGCTTCAAGGAAATGTAGAGATTCAATCTGATTTAGAACGGTTCGCCCTTCGTTAAAAGCTCTTCTTAACACTTCCTTAAGAAACGTTGGAATGGACACCTCTACTGAGAGTTCCTCGGGAGTTTGATAGAGAAGTTCCAAGTTCTGTGTGTAGCTGTACATATGCATAAATGTGGAAACCGCTTGTTCTGGTGTCGCAAATGTTGGAATAGCATTTTTTTGCAAAATTCTTCTAGCTCCGCGACAACAGCGGTCTTCACCGATGAGTGATGTAAGAATAGGTTTTGTAGTTTTTTTGGAAAGCTCTACTATTATCTTTGCAGTTGTAAGCGGGTCAGTGGCTCCTTGTGGCGTGTATATGATTAAGAAACCGTCACTGTTCGGATCTTTGAAGCAAATGTCCATAACCTTCTTAAATCTGTCTGGTGTAGCCTCCTCTAAAATATCAATAGGGTTCGTAATACTGCAATAAGAAGGTAAAGCATCCTTTAAGGCTTGAACAGTTTCTTCACTTAACTTTGAAAGCTTTCCACCTTTGATTATTAAGAAATCAGTAGCCATAATTCCTGGTCCGCCTGCATTCGTGATTATCGTCAGATTTGAGCCTTTGGGATTGGGTTGCATTGCCAACGCTTCTGCACAGTTGAAGAGATCACTTATAGCTTCAACGCGAACAATTCCTGCACGTCTAAATGCTGCATCATAAACGGCATCTTCTCCGCACAGAGCACCAGTGTGAGAAATGGCTGCTTGCATGCTTTCTGGAAATCTTCCGCTCTTGACCACAACGATTGGTTTAGCTCTGGCAAACCCTCTTGCGGCGCTCATGAATTTGCGTGCATCTTTAATAGATTCCACATAAAGTACAATGCTTCTTGTTTGGGCATCAACTCCAAAGTAGTCAATCAAATCTCCAAGGTCTACATCAAGCATTGAACCTGTTGAAACAATAGCGCTGAAACCTATGTGCGCCTCTGAGGCCCAGTCCAGTACTGATGCGCATAATGCTGCACTTTGGGAAATGAATGCTATTTTTCCTGGGTTTGCAGTTTTGTTTGCAAAAGTGGCGTTAAGCCTTATTTTCGGTCTCATTATTCCAAAACTGTTTGGTCCGATGATTCGCATGCCATACTGGTTTCTTAGCTCAAGAATTCGCTTCTCAAGAGCTTCTCCTTCTTTTCCAGTTTCTTTGAAGCCAGCTGAAATAATTATTATTCCTAACACGCCTGCTTTTCCACATTCCTCGATGATTTGTGGAACAGTATGTGCTGGAGTCGCTATTATCGCAAGGTCTACTTGCCATGGGATTTTGGAAATGTTTGGATAGGCTGTTATGCCTTGCACAGTAAGTCTAAAGGGATTGACGGGATATACTGCACCATTATACCCTACACCAATCAGATTTTGGAGAAGTTTAGCCCCAACAGAACCTTCTTTCTCACTGGCTCCAATAACAGCAATTCTATGAGGGTTAAAAATTTTGTCAAGATTTTCGATGCCCACGCTCGAAAAATTCCTCCCTTTCCACAGAAGATTATCTTCACATATAGTAATACGTATTACATGTTCTTTAAAGTATTCCTAAAAAATCGATTAAGCTTGGTAAATATTATTTGAAGTTAATTCATTCTTCTATGGATATATCCGTGTTATTGTTCTCGGAAATGGAATTGTCTCACGTATGTGCTTTAGCTTACAAATCCACATCACAGTTCTCTCAATTCCCAATCCAAATCCAGAATGTGGGACCGACCCATACTTTCTCAAATCTAAATACCACTCATAAGCTTTTTTTGGCAAACCGAACTCTTCTATTCTTTGTTCAAGTAATTTTAAGTCGTAAATTCTTTCACTTCCACCTATAATTTCACCATATCCTTCTGGAGCCATTAAATCCGCACAAAGGGCAACTTCAGAATTTTCTGGGTCTGGTTGCATATAAAATGCTCTGACTTTTGCTGGGTACCTATGGACGAAAACGGGTTTTTCAAATTTTAAGGAGATGCATCTTTCATGTGGTGCTCCTAAATCTTCTCCCCATTCTATTTGGTATCCAGCTTTTTGCAGCATGTCTACTGCTTCTGTATAGCTTATTCTATCGAACGGAGGCTCGACTTTTTTCAAAGGTTTTACGTCTCGATTCAATACTTCTAGTTCTCTTCTTCTTTTTTCCAGAATTTTCTTCAATATGTAGGTTACCATCTCTTCTTGAAGTTTCAAGTTATCCTCAAAATTATAGAATGCCATCTCTGGCTCAACCATCCAAAATTCCGTTAGATGACGTGGAGTTTTCGACCTCTCTGCTCTAAAAGTTGGACCGAAACAGTAAACTTTACCGAACGCAGCGATTGTAGCCTCAACATAAAGTTGACCACTTTGAGTTAGAAACGCCTTATCGCCGAAATAGGGCACTTCAAATAGAGTTGCAACACCTTCAACTGCGGCTGGGGTGAGAATTGGCGAATCTGTCAACGTAAAGCCTTTTTCATCCAAGAAATCTCTGCATGCTTTTATGACTTCTGCCCTTATTTTTAATATGGCGGTCTGCCTTTGGCTTCTTATCCATAATTGCCTAAAACTCATTAGAAAATCGATGCCATGGTCTTTCCTTTTACTTATAGGATATTCTTGCTCTGCTAAATGAATAAGCTGTAAATCTTTAACTCTTATTTCGTAGCCGCCTGGTGCTCTTTTATCTTCTTTAACTGTGCCTTTGATTATGATAGATGACTCTTGCGTTAGCTTATCTGCATCTTGAAAGATTTTTTTGACAACTTCATCCTTGTGAACAGTAGCTTGTACAACTCCTGTTCCATCTCTTACCATTAAGAATTGGACCCCGCCACTAGAGCGTTTTGTCACGAGCCAACCTTTTATTTCAACTTCTTTTTCTGCAAGTTTCCCATCTAAAATATCACAAATGCTCATCTTCCTACACCTTCTTCCAAAATTCTATAGAGGAGATGCTTATAAAGTCAAAAGGATGCTTGAAGAACTTGGCTAAAATTAAAGCCTTCACCTAGCATTTTAAAGCACCTTCATATTTAAATGTGGTATTTAGTTTTAAACGTTTATGTTTTCAGATCGAAGTATATGATTCAGACAAGTAAATTCTTAAATCCGTGATTCTTAGCAATGTATACGAAGAAATAATGGATAATGCACTAAAAGGCAGCTATAAACTGAGAATTCTGAAAATTTCAATAATTGCAATAGCAAGCGTTTTTCTCGTAGAAGTAATTATTGGTTTTTTAGTAGGAAGCATGGCAATACTGAGCGATGGGGCTCATGCGTTGCTTGACGCTTTAACTATGCTTGTGTTATTAATCACCACAAGTGCTTCTCTCAAGCCTCCAGATGAAGAACATATGTATGGGCACGAAAAGTTTGAGTCGATAGGCGGATTGATTGGTGGAATCGTGCTGATAGGCGTAGGGGTTTTAATAATGTATAAATCCCTTTTGAGGTTTATACAAAATGTGCCAATTAATCTGGAATTACGCTCTGTTGGTTTTATTGCAATTGGTTACACGTTCTGTGTAGACTTCTTTAGGGTGGGAATCTTTAGAAAGGCTGTTGAAAATGAAAGCTCTGCTATGAAGGCAGGATTTTACCATGCTGTAGCAGATTTAGGCTCAACAGTAATCGCACTTTTCGGGTTCAGTTTGGCGACTATAGGATTTAACAATGGTGATACTTTGGCATCCATGGTTTTGAGCATCTTACTGATGTACTTGAGTGTTAGACTTGTTTGGAGTAGCGGAATGGAGTTAAGTGATGCAGTATCCAGAGATGATGTGAAGAAAGTTCAAAGTGAAATAGCGAAAGTGGGAGCTGATTGTAGATGCGAGAATCTTAAAATCAGAAAGTCGGGTGAGAAATTTTTTATTGAAGCAGCACTTAAAGTACCTGAGTATATTAACCTTGAAGAGGCTCACGAAATAACGGCGAGAATGGAGAAGAATTTGAGAAATGCTTTTGGAAATGTTGACACGACTTTTCACATTGAACCTTCAAGAACCCAAGAAATGTCAACGAAAAATATAGAAAAACTCGCTACTGAAGTAAATGGTGTCAAAGAAGCCCATGAAATAAACATTGCTTACACAAAAGGCAAACTTTACTTAACATTACATGCAAGAGTGGACCCGAATCTGTCTGTTCATGAAGCCCATGGGATAGCTGAAAGAATTGAAGAGAAAATAAATGAAAGGATAAAAAATATTGAAAACTTGACCGTGCACATTGAGCCTTTTGATGTTGAAGTGCAAAAAGGATTGATAGTGAAAGAGGATGAAATAAGAAACATAATTAATGAAACAGTGGAGAATTATCCACAAACTCTTCAGATAAAAAGAATAGTGACTTATATTGCTGATAAAAAGCGTTACATAAACATAGACTGCTGTTTTACTGGGGAAACTTCGATAACAGAGGCTCATAGGATTGCTTCCCGAATTGAAGCAAATGTAAGGAAACATTTTGTAGAAACGATAGTAACCGTCCATGCAGAGCCTTACGACAAAGAAAAAGAAGAAGGTGAGGGTTAAGGTAAGTCAATCTCGTTCATCAGCACTAGAGTTTCCAAGTTGTTCATTCTTATTTTCTTTTGGGACAATGTGTAGAGAACGTTTTCTATGTAAAGCGCCCTACTTATCCAGAATCTACTGTCTCCATAAATTCCGTTTTCTTGATGGGTAACATTGCCCTTCAGAACAATCCCGCTGTCTAATGTTATGTTAAAGACATATGCGTTTTGCCTATAGTCTATCGAGGTTAATATTGGAATCACTAACAAATTCTTAGCTCTATCGAAGAGAAATGCCTTATGCTCTCTAAAAACAGGCGTATCAGACCATGCTGCTTCAGTTATCTTGTACTCACTCATGTTTATCGGAGCATTTACATTTGTGACATTGAAGAGCGTTATTTTCACATTACTTCCTTCAATTCCTACGCCAATCACATAGTCTTCATCGTATGGATGTAGATATCGAGTGAAACCTGGAATTGACAAGTTGCCTAAAATTCTTGGTTCGGTGACATTTTCAACATCTATCACAAAGAATGGGTCTTTTCTTGGGGTCGAGGTTGATAGATAACAGCGATTCCCAATAAATCTTGCTGAATCCATTATTTCTCCAAGCGGTGCAAAGTCTTCCAGATTTCCAACAATGTCAAGGCTCATGTTTAATATGTACAAATTGTTTTGAGGAATCCCATTTACCCATGTGGTAGTCGCTATTCTAAAATAGCCATCATATTCGTCCATTGAGAATTGGTTGATTTCGCGTCCTTGCACTTTTCCCTTTGCTTCCGGATTGATAGTAGTGTTTTCAATGTGTATCCTATAGATTGAGGTCTGTCCATCAAGCTCTGGGAACGTTATGTAAATGTTGTTTAGCGAAACGTACATGCTACTTGTGCTGCCCATCATGATTGTCTTAAAAGTCGGCTCTTCAGAAGCGTCTCGAATATTTAATGCCACGATTGTCGTGTAAAGATAATAGTCATCAGAAACGTCAGAGTAGTAAATTTCCGTAGCCTTTATTTCCTTGATTCCCTCGTCGGTGTAGATTTTAGGAAGGACAATTGTGTCATAAATGATGTAGGCTGGTTGACTTACAACAAAATAGACGTAATCGCCAATCATTCTCGAATCAAAGTAACTGCCGCTTATCGTGAAATTATTCAAAAACGTAGGTCTTGTCTTATTTGAAATGTCATAAATGTTTATTGACGTTTTGATGTCTATGAACACGCTTGGATAATAGCTCCATGGATAAGGCATGTATTCAATTATATATCGGCATCCAAGCACTGCTAACCTATCACTGTAACTGTCGACAAAAATTCCAGCAGGATAAGTGTTGCTAAAGGTTATGTTTGAAAGCACTTCTGCCTCTATCGTTGGATAAGCTTTCAAGATTAAGACGCTACTACCTGAAATCAGATAGATAAATTCTCCATCAGTTTTTACGATGTCTGCTTCATCAACTCCAGCAACTTGAATGTTCGTTGTCGAATGGACATTTAAGCTCGGTGCGGATTCAACATCTTCTTTAGATATAGGTATTATGGAAAGCAAGAGATTAGCATCCACAGGGCCGAAAAATGGAATTATTCCTTGTCGCTCAGAATTCCTCATCAAGAAATTTCGAAGTTCTTCGTCTGATGAAAATCTCTTCAAAAGGGAAGAGTACAGAGGAGGTGAAACAGAGCCAAATTCATGGATTACTCCAAGGTTATAGCATAATGCACCCAACACCGTGGCTAAAAGAACTGCGACAACTCCATAGATCTTTATACGGCTCTTGATTTCTTTTTGCATAAGATGACACCTGCTTTGCATATCAAGGTTTTTCGTTTATTTTATCCTAATCTTTGGTACGATTAGTCTAAAAATTAGAACGGTCTCAAAGACCATACACGTATTGTCTCGTACCAAAATATTGCTGAAACTATTGCTCCGAACAATAGAACAAATGGGTTTTCACGAGTAAGGCCTTCTATCAGCAGTAAAAGGTAAATGATGTAAAATGTTGTTGAGAAAACTGCATAAAAGAAATATCTTGGAAGCATAAGTCTTCCAAGTTTGACAAAATGTCGAAGTACGCCTATTTTAACTTCGCTTATCAGAGAATAATGCCCGCCGACATCTTGTTTCTGGACAAGACCCAATTCACGTAGCTGTTCAAGATGGTGTTGTGCTACGCTTGGACTGCTGAAATGTAAAGCTCTTTGAACCTCACGGGCGCTCATAGAACGACCGCTTTTTAGGAGAAGCCAGTAAACCTTCCAATCTTTGCCACGAAGCGCATATTCAAGTTTAGTCTCATCTTCTGTATTCAATGTAACAACACGCTTCTCCAAATAAACTACTAAAACTATGAGGCTTATAAGTCCAATTTTTAGAACATAATTGAGTTAAATGTTATGTGAAAATTTCATTGCTAAACCTAAACTTTCCCATATGCACCGAGAATAAAGGCTAACAATCCAATTATTGACCATAAAAGAACAGTTTTCTTGATTTTTCTGGCATTCTCCCTCGAATAATCTCTAATTAGCATAAATGAGGAGATAACAAGTCCAAAGTCGGTTATGACTACAAAAGGAATAAACCAAAAAGAAACAAGTTGCAAGAACCAAGGTATAGGGCTTAACGAAACTGCGGAGAGATAAAATGATGCGGCCGTCACAGCCGCTGTTCTTTCTCCATAACGTACAGCCAAAGTTTTCACATTTTGCATCTTGTCACCTTCCACATCCACAATTCCCTTGGTGATTTCCCTGCCAGTAATGGAGAGAAAAACCATGAAAGCAAAAATCAAAACTTTGGGTTCAAGCGCACTAATAACAATATAACTACCATAAATTAAAGGAATCGCAACGCAGATGCTTACAAGAAAATTGCCTGGTAGTCCACTTCTTTTTCCCACAGTGGTGTAAGCTGCAAAGATTATCCATGCAATTATAGCTATTGCAAAACAAAATATGTTTGTTAAATAAGCAGCCGCAAAACCAATTGCAGTGAGAATAAAGGCGAAGGCTAAAGCTTCCTTTGGCTTAATTAAGCCACTTGGAATTGGGCGTTTTGGCTCGTTTACAGCGTCGATTTCTCTGTCATAATAGTCGTTTATAGCCATTGATGCGGCAGTCAATGTAAAACCAGTAATAAATCCATAAAAGTGATTTAGCCAAGGAGTGCTTGAGAATTGTGGGTTGGCAAGCACTGCACCAACTACTACGGCGAAGCCCATCATCAAGCAATTAACTGGACGCATCAAACGAATATATCCGACCACTTCGCTCATAACTATTCGAACCTTGCAATAGCCATAAGCAGAATTAAAGTTATAAAATTCACGATTAGACTCGAAAGTTTAATACGTTAAATGTTAAATAATCATTTTAAAGTTTGCTGGTGGCAACTTTTGCGCGACAATTATGCACCTGAAAGATTAAGAGTCATAATCCCAGTTGGAGGAAAAGCGAAGCGGTTGCTTCCCCTTACAGAAGAAACTAGTAAGGCTTGCCTTCGCCTATTAAACAGACCATTAATAGAGTTTTCCTTGTTATCTCTTGCACGTCAAGGCATTCGAAACTTCATTTTTGGAGTGAAAGGTTATACAAACTATAGAGACTTGCATGATTATTTTGAATCAGGTTACGGATTTTCGTCAATATATGGTATAAGCCCGCGTGTTCACATAAAATATCAGCCAAACGTAAACGACTTTGGTAGCGCAGATTCTGCAAGGATAAACATGGAATACTACAATGTTAAAGACCCGGTTTTCGCTGTGCAAGGCGACAACATTTTCGACGTAAACTTGAAAGAACTTGTCGAGTTTCATCAGAAAAAAGGAGCAGTAATGACTATTGCACTGCGAGAAGTGGAAAACGTTGAGGGTTTCGGAATTGCAGACATAAACAAGGACATGAAAATCTCTAGATTTGTTGAAAAACCTACACCCAAAGAAGCGCCTTCAAATCTTGCCAACACAGGTTTATACATGGTTTCACCAGAAATAAAGAAAATCTTCAAAGAAAAAGGTGTTAAAGAGCTAATCAAGGAGAGAAATCGCTTGGATTTTGGTTATGATTTCATTCCCTACGTAATAAAAACTGGGAGACCAGTATACGGCTATACTTTAAGAGGAAACTGGTATGATGTGGGTACTCCTGAACGTTATTTGGAAGCCATGCAAGACATGCTCAATGGTCGATTCTCTTCTTTGACAGATTTTGGCGGGAGAATAGACGAAGAATCGAGGATATGGGTTCAAGGAGAAAGCTCAGAATCGCAGAAAAGAAGGAAAGAAATCGTAAGAAAGATAAAACAGGGAAAAATAGAAGTTGAGGGTGCTGTTCTCATCGGAAGACACTGCAAAATAAGCGACAACGTAAAAATAGTGAACTCATGTATTGACAACTACACAAAAATTGGCAAAGGTGTTTTGATAGAAAATTCTTCAATCATGGATAGAGCGATAATTGAGGAAAAAGCGGAAATAAAAAAGAGCATCATAGGAAGACATGTGACAATTCTTTCTAGTCAGAGAAAACAGACAAAAATAGAGACAGTTTCTGTTATTGCTGATGATGTAACAATAGCAGAAGGTTGCAGACTAACATCAACAAAAATTTTTCCACATCAATATGTAAAAGGAGAATTCTTGAATCAAACGCTGTTGCCAGGCTAAAGAATGAACATCAACTTATCAGAAATTAGAAAGAAAACTGTTTTAGTAAACCATTATATCAACAATTTAGAACAACCATTCAGAGAGAAATTCTTAATGCGAAAACAGACATACAAGTTAAAAAAAGAAGTAATAAACCAGCTCAAAAAATTCGCAGATAAATATATAATAGTGGCTTTTTCAGCTGAATGGTGCAAAGATTGCACTGCAAACATTCCTGTATTAGCATTATTTTCCAAGGCAACAGGCTTAGAAATTAGGATTTTTGGAGGCTTAAAGAAAGACCTTTTAAGTCAAACCAGCAAATGGAGAGTTCCACCGTCGCCGCCAGAAGTGAAAACATTCAATGTAGATAAGATTCCGCTAATAATAGTGTTCAATATGGAGGGCAAGGAGCTTGGAAGAATCATAGAGAACCCACAAGAATCTTCTTTAGAAGAGGAATTGTTAAAAATTATTTTAGGAAGACATCTGCACTAATTACTGGCTTTTATGGAAGAATCGCCTTTTGTTGTATCTAACTTTCTTCAAATATTCTTCTCCCAAATTCATGTTTAACGCCATGCAAGCTTGCATGAAATAAACAAAAACGTCAATAAGTTCATGTTCTAATTCTTCAACAGTAAAAATCGCACTTGTCTCGATAGTATTGCTTTCGGATTCTGGATATTTCGCCTAGTTCCTCAACCATACAAGCACAAAATGCTGTATAAACCTTAACACATCATCAAGCGTATGACATTTCTCGTATACGTTCCATCCCAATTTTCTGTCAAACTCTCGTTGCACTTCAAAAATTTGTTTCAGCTCCAACAGAAAATCCTCTGGGAAAAATTTGATTTTACAACTATTTAGGCTTTAAACCATTTGAAAATTAGATATCTTATTTTTCCGTTCTCCATGTCTGGAACTGCTATAATGAACCTTTTTCGCACGGTTGTTGCAAGTCTTCCAGCCTTAACAATTTCCGTCGCTGTTATTTCAGACTTAGCACTCTTGACAGAAACCATGTAAGGTGCATGCTCAACACCTGGTCCATGCTTGTAAACGGCAAAGTCGCATCCAAACTTTATCCCTGGTGTAACGATTAAACCACTTTCTCTCAAGTCCCGGTAAACAGCATATTTCTCATTAAATTCTTCGTATAATTGTTTCGTTTTTTGTCTCAGTTTCCTTAGGCTGATTTTTTTCTTTTCTGGTCCTTCATAAACGGTTATACGTCCCTTTTCTGCAAGATATAAGCCTTCCATCAAATCCAAAATTAATGGAACATTAAATTCTGGAATCTTAGGTTTAGCGATTCCCAAGGGTTTTCCATAAAACCCCTTTTTATAGAGTTCTGAGCCACTTGCTGAATCCCATACTACGAGAAAATTTTCAATAAATTCCACTTCGATTTTTTTAGGCATTGGATTTTTCGTCCTACATAATAAAGGATAAGATTCGAGCTGCATCAGCAGCGTCTTCTGCTTTGTCTGCAGAATCCTCTAGAAGTTGCAGAACATCTCTTAATAGGATTAAGGCTGGGAATTCAATTTTACTGCTGAGCAGTTTTATTTCAAGTCCGCGATAAAGTTCGTCAACAGCTCTTTCAGCAATTTCAACTTCCTTTGCTTTCTCCATCGTTTTTGTTGAGCCGTAACTTAGAACCATAGCTGTCTCTCTAAGCTTGAGCACAGCATCAAATACGGTTTCAGAGAGCTTCAATAAATCCTTCTTTATATCCATGGGGACACTCCAATTATGCTCCATAATTTCAATTAAGCGAAAAGCTATGCCCTCAGAGAAATCTGCAATCTCACTTGTTAAATTTGTAAACCTTAGAAAGTCTTCTCTGCTTAGCAAAATGGCGCCTATCTCGGCAAGCTCTTGCGAGACCAATCGTCGAGCTTTGTCAACTTCGTCTTCTCCACTTCTGATTTCGGTGAAAAGCTGCTTTGCCTTTTCTTTATCGTTTCTTATGAAGCAATCTAAAACTTGAGGAACCTTTCTGGTTAACTCTAACACCTTTCTGAGATGGTCTTGGCAAACGCTTAACGCTCTTCGTTTTACACGTTCTTCGGTTTCTGCTGGGAGCACCAAACTTTTCCCCACCCGCAAAATAGGGCAATTTTCTTGAGCATTAATAGCGTAGAAGTATTAAAAAAGTTAGCGAAAACCTAGCGTTCTAAAGGCTTGCCTAAATCTTCAAAATTAATTTTCCACTTGAAATAATTGTGTAAAAGTTGTGGGAGATCTTTGATTGGGGTTCTAACTTGTTTCCATGAATCACGGTCGCGAATGGTAACAGTATCATTCTCAAAAATGTCGTAATCCACTGTTATGCCTAAGGGTATGCCTATTTCGTCTGCACGTGCGTAGCGTCTACCAATAGAGCCTGCCTCATCATACTCAGCTACAAAGCCTTCGTTGAGCAACATGTTATGCAATTCTAATGCTTTTTCTGGTAGCTTGTCCTTACTAACTAGTGGATAAACGCCAATCTGTATGGGTGCGATGTCTCTTGGAAAGCTAAGCAGGGTTCGCTTATCCTTAGTGCGGTAAGCGTACTCAAAAGCTACATAGAAAAGTCTGTCTAAACCGAAAGTCGGCTCAACAACATGAGGAATGAATCTTCTTCCACGCTCCACAGTTTTCTCATGTCTAACATCTATATGATCTGGCAAAATCTTGTACTTTCCTAGCATGAAATATCCATCTTTCTTCAATAATACTTCTACTTCCTTTGTGTCTATTTTAGAAAGTAGCTCGGCAACTTTTGTTGCGTCATTCTTGAAAGCTGGTCCTATCTTTGCCATAATAGGCTTTATAATGCTCTTTTCTTTCTTAACAGGCTTCTCATACTCTTTGAATACGTACATGTCTTGACCACTGAATTCGCTGTGCCTTTTCAAATCATAGTCTGTTCTGTATGCGCATGCAGTAACTTCAAGCCATCCCCAACGTTCAACAATAACTTCCTGATCGAAAGTTTGAAGTGAATAATGTGCTCTTTCCCATGGATGTTTTTCGATGAAACGCTGTTTTTCGGCCGGAACCCCTAAATCAATTAGGAGTTTCTTTGCATAAGCCATGAAGACTGCTTGCCACTCGGCTTTAATATAGCCCTTTTTCAATGCCTCTTTCACAGTAACCTCGGTCAATTCCTCTGAATTCTTCAATCTTGTTTCAGCCAAAAGGAGTCTTAGCTTTTCGTTTTCAACATTTTTAAGCAAGTAACAGTTCGGCTCTTCTGGATCGAAGAAAAACTCCAAATCTCCAATCGTGAACTCCCTCAGCCTCACCAATCCTTGTCTGGGTGAAATCTCGTTTCTTAAAGCTCTACCTATCTGGATGGCGCCAAAAGGAAGTTTTTCCCTTGCTATCTCATAGAGACGCTTGAATTCCACAAATATACCTTGAGCAGCCTCGGGTCTTCCATAGCCCACAGCATCTGAGTATGGACCGATGGTTGTCTTGAACATTGTTAGGAAATATTTAGGTTCGCTAAATTCGCCGCCACATTCTGGGCAATGGACTTTTTGCTTCTCAATGATGTTCTTCAGTTCTTGCAAGCTTAGCTTTTCAGCTTCTGCTTGAGCAATTTGTGTGCATTCTGCTATTAGGTGGTCAGCGCGGAATCTTTTCTTGCATTCTAGGCACTCGATCATCGGTTCTTTAAAGTGTTCAATGTGTCCAGATGCCTTGAAGATTTTTTCAGGGGCTATTATTGGCGACTCTATTTCTAGAATTCCAAGTTTGTAAACGTAGAGCTCTCTTAGTTTTCTCTCTATATTTTGTTTCAATCTTGCTCCAAGATGACCATAAGTCGGGAAGCCACCTACCCCACCATATATTTCGTATGATTGCCAGAAGAAGCCTCGTCTACGAGCTAACTCGTTAATCATTGTGAACTTATCAGAGGCTTTGATTTCTTTAGACAATTTTTGCTCAGCTCTTTCAATTGAATGTCAAAGATTTTAAGTCTTACTTAATAATAAATCTTCAAATCAAATCATGGTGAGGCTTCAAACTTGAAAATATTAACCCATCAAGACTTAATGGATCTCGTTGATGGGGCTGCAATTTTTTCTGCTGGCGGAGGAGGAAATCCTGAAGCTGGATATAAAATAGTGAATGCACTTTTTTCTCAAAAATACATTGTGAAACTTGTGACTTCTTCTGAAGTGCCCTTTGAAGCAAAGGTTGTGAACTTTGCATGTGTTGGTGCCACAACCACTATTGAATATGATTCCGAAGCTGCGGTTAAAACTTTCAAGGCTTTGAAGGAACATGCAGGATTTTCCGTATTTGCAACAATTCCAGTTGAGCTTGGCGGTTTTAACACATTAGCCGCAGTTGATGTTGCTGCACGGAGTGGCATTCCTGTAGTTGATGCTGATGGAGCTGGCAGATCAGTTCCAGAGGTTCATTTAAAAGTTTACACAATCGATGATATTCCCTTGACTCCTATGGTTGTTGCAGATTTGCATGCAAAAAACATTGTTATAGTGAAGGAGACAGTTGATTCGAAGGCTGCTGAGCGGATTGCTCGCATTCTTGCGGCTGAATGGAATCAAAGCGCCTATACAGCCAGAAGAATTCTCACGGGTGGCCAAGTTAAGATGTCGCCTATTCAGCATAGTTTGTCGAAGTCTATGCGAATTGGAAAAATACTAAGAAAAGCCGTTGAACCTGTAAAAGCAGTGCTAAAAGAAACTGGAGGCTTCAAACTTTTTGAAGGCATTGCAGATTCTGTTGAACGAAAAACTGAAGCTGGATTCACTTTTACTAATGTAAAACTCCGTGGAACACAAGACTACGCTAAAAGCACATTCGAATTTAAAGCTAAAAATGAGGTGCTAATCGCCTACAAAGATGAAAAGCTTGCTGCTATTGCACCAGACATTATAACACCAGCAAATCCAAATACTGGTAAGTGCATAACCGCGGAAAAGATTGAAAATGGTGACAAACTTGCTATTTTAGGTTTACCAGCACCAGAAAAATGGAGGACAAGAAAAGGATTAGAATTGTGGAAGGATGTCCTTCAAAGGTCTAACATACATGAGAAATATATGCCAATTGAGAAATTGGCATTTCGCAAGCGCCACTGAAAGACCTTACTTTATTCATTTTTCTTTATTGGCAGTTGTACCTCAGTGAGGAGCTCGCTCTCTTTGACTTCCGCTACGTCATTTAGATATATCTCAATAGGGCAACCAAGTGGAATACAGCCTTTTTCTTTAGCATACTGGAACAACGCGACATAAACAAGGCCCCACTTCTCTACATGATCCTTTATGCATTGTATAAAGCACTTCTTTCCTACAGGACAATTATTATAGCAATAGCCGCATAACATTATTTTCCTCTCAGTCTTTTCCCGAATCTGATAAACAAATTTCACACAACGACTTCTTTCAAACCCTAACGCAAATGTCACATTTTTCGCATGGATTAAAGCCTTTCAAGGGTATGTCTGGTTTTATTGAGGCGTCTGTGAGAACCACGCCTAAATTGACTCTTGGTCCATATTCTGGTGTTATTAAAATGCTTGATCTTCCAAAGACTCCAAGTCCAGCTTCATATGCAGCTAACTTAAAGGATAGGCGAGCAATCTTTTCTTCATCTTTTAAACCATATGGAATAATCGCGTCATAGCCCTTGTCCTTGAGAAAGTTGGCAAGCTGAAGCAAACCCAGTCACGATAAATATTAAGTATTCTCGATTCGACATCGCTCTCTTGATGATAATCTAAGGTAGTGTAATAGTCCAAGCCAGCGTGCAAGGCAAAGACAATCACAGAATTGCATGTCTCCATAACATTTTAGGGGTGGCAGCCACTTTTTGCCATTTCAAATCCTCGTCCAGGGTCAGCAATTCCCACCATGAAGGCACCAAATTTCTTTGGAAATCCTTCTAATTCATCCTTTATTATCATCAAATATCCTCCTTTTAAACTACCCAAAATAATCATCATTCTAATTTTAAGTGTTTGGAAATTTTCACTGTCAGCATTTTTCCATTTTCATCTACTTGAAACTCTAGCAATACACGGTCTTTTACGTTTTTCTTGCTGTTAAATTCTATTCCACAACTTCCACATTCAATATCAGACTCCATTTCCATAACATACCATGACACATCCACATAATAACGTCCACAATTTGGGCAACACAATAGCGTCGCATCTAACCAAGTCTTCATATAGCATCTCCATTTCAGTCATAAAACCGCCTACACTTTATAAAGCAGTCGTAAAATATCAAATGCCAACAAGAGGGAAAAACTTGCCAAAAATAAAAGTTGCGTTAGCAGGTGTTGGAAACTGCGCATCCTCCCTTCTCCAAGGTATACAATATTACAGCAATTGTGAAAAAGAGGAGGAGTGTATAGGATTGCGTCACCTCTTTATTGGCGGTTTTCATCCAAAGGATATCCAGATTGTCGCAGCATTTGACATTGACAGTCGAAAGGTTGGAAAAGACTTGTCCGAAGCTATTTTCTCACCGCCAAACAACGCCCCAAAAATAGTTGATCTTCCACCATCTTATGTAATTGTACAGAAAAGTCTTGTTTTAGACGGTCTCGGCGAGTACACAAAAAATATTATTCAGATAAGCAGTCAGCCTGAAGTGAATGTTACAAGAGTATTGAAAGAAAGCGATGCTGAACTTCTACTCAATTTGCTTCCAAGCGGCGCAGTTAAGGCTTCCCAATGGTATGCTGAACAAGCATTAAGCGCCGGTTGCGCCTTTGTAAATGTCACGCCAACTTTTATTGCCAGTGATGCTGCATGGGCTAAGCGCTTTGAAGAGGCTGGGCTTCCTCTTGTAGGCGATGATTTGATCGATCAAGTGGGCGCAACAACCTTGCATAAAACCTTGCTAAAACTGCTTTCTTTACATGGTGTTCGCATTACTGAAACTTATCAACTTGATGTTGGTGGAGGCACTGAATCCTTAGATACTTTGGAAAGGACGAGGGATGTTAAACGAACTGTTAAAACAAGGTCAGTTGAGGCTGCTTTGCCCTATAAGGCTGAAGTTGTAGCTGGTTCGATGGACTATGTTGATTTTCTGCAGAATAGGCGAGATAGTTACTTTTGGATTAGGGGATTATACTTTTGCAATACACCAATGCAGATTGATTTGAAACTTTCAACTCTGGATGCGCCGAATGCAGGCTCGGCTCTGTTTGACGTGATAAGAGCAGTGAAAATTGCTCTAAACAAGAAAATGAAAGGAGCAATATTACCAATATGTACTTACGCCTTTAAACATCCACCGCAAATTGCGCCGCTTGAAACTGCAGAAATGCTTTTCAAAGAGTTCATAATGGAAAAAGCATAAGGCTACAAAATCTATTTCACTACAATCTTCTGCAATTCACTTATTATTTCTCTTTTCATCCCGCTCTGTTTCATTCTTTCCTTTAACAAAGTTATGCTTTTCACTGGCGTTGGGTCTATGCCTCGTATTATAGCTAAATAAACACTCGTAAAGTCGCCTATACAGATTACGGAGGACATTTTTGCTAATCTGCTTTTGCCAATGCTCTGAATCTCGAAGATTTTTCTTGATTTTTTGCTTATCAACTCTTTTGTGATTTCTATTCTTTGCCGAATTGGTTTTGTTTCCTCATTGTCTCGGATGAAAATTAGTGAAAAATGCTTTGCCAAGTCATTTTCAACTTCCCAACCAACAATCTCGTTATGATTAAGTTCTGGGAAAAACTCCCATTTTGCCGGAACCTTGCTGTTCTCATTGAACTGCGTCTTAAGCCGCTGAGCAACAGCACGATAAATCCCAAATCCATAAACAACTGGGATTGTGCTACAGATTTTTGATGCTAATTGTTTACAAAAATTTTCTCTTGAAAGTTTTTCAGGCGAGTTTGAATCACTAATTTGCTTTAAAATTTTAATAGTTTCAGAAATTTCCGAAGCTACATTTGAGACTGAACCAATTTTTTCTAACATTATGGGTAAGGGTATAAACAAATAGGGAATCGCTGCACGGGGGGTCATCCCTTGAGGAATACACGAATATGGAATATTCAGTTTTTTAGCAAACTCTTGCAATATTCCTCCAGAACTTAAGCAAACAATCATACATCCTCGTTTCAACGCGTCTAGAAATACGCTTAGAGTTTCTTCAGTCTCTCCAGAATAGCTTACAACAAAAACTAGAGTGCTTTTTTCTGCATATTCTGGTAATGAATATTCTCTGCAAACTTCTATTGGAACAGCTATCCTGTCTCTTGCCCAATCTTTTAAGAGTTCCCCGCCAATGGCGGATCCTCCCATGCCCGCTACGACAATTGTTTCTGGCTTTGGATAATCAATGGAAATGGCATTGGCTAATCGTGCAGCTTCTTCATAGTGTTTTGATGCCTCGACGCAAGAATAGAGCATATTGCTTTTATCGACTCTTCTTATCTCGAGGAGATTATCTAAATCTCTTGTTTTTACCATTTTTCTCACTTTGATGATTTGTAAAAACTAATATTGTGTTTTTTAACTTTTAAGTTGAAGTTCTATAATAATCATTTTGGACAATTTGGGGCGGAATTAGTTTGATTACGAGAAAGTTATCCATAGCAATACCTGCTTCTGTTGTTTCTGACACTCCGCACTTACGCGAAAAAACTTCGAAAATAGGGTTGATTGGAAGAGCTGCAGCAATTTTTAGAGTTAACGAAATTATAATTTATCCAGACAATCCGAAAATCAATCAAAATGCTGAAATTGAATTAATAGCCACTTTGCTTGAGTACATGGAGACTCCGCAATATCTGCGAAAAAAACTTTTCAAGCTTAAACCAGAACTGCAGTATGCAGGGATACTTCCGCCTTTAAGAACGCCGCATCATCCATTAAATCGTAAGATGAAGAACCTAAAAATTGGCGAGTATCGAGAAGGCGTGGTCTTGTCTAATATAAAAGAAGGTGCACTTATCGACATTGGAGTTGAGAAACCCGCATTAATACCAAATAGACAATTGCTGAAAGGAAATAGAGTTACTGTCAAAGTCTCAGCTACTAAAAAGCATGTTGAGGTTGAAGTTGCAAGTTATGAAGAAATATCAATCTATTGGGGATACAAAGTATTAGTGGAAAAAAGTTTTTTCGAGAAAATTCGGAAAAGAAATTTGGACTTAACCGTTGCCACTTCTAAGCATGGTGTTCCATTCGAAGATGTGAAAGAAAAGATGGCTGATGAATGGAAGAGGGCAAACACCATTCTTGTAATGTTTGGAGCACCCACGAAGGGATTATACGAAATATTCAGAAGTCAAGGATTTAATTTAGATGACGCTGTAGACTTTGTTGTCAACACCATTCCTAAGCAGGGAACGGAAACTGTTCGTACCGAAGAGGCGCTTATCGCTTCTTTGGCGTTATTTAACATACAATTTAATCTATAAAGTTGAATATTTCTTTTAGGCTGCTGATTGTTCTTAAATTTGTTGTTCGAGGAGTTTGTGCCTCTGTTCTTTGAATCAATATTGCTTTCATATCTATCTTTTCAGCTCCTTCATAGTCCGCGTCCACTACATCTCCAATAAACAGAGCTTCTTCTGGTTTAACATTTAACTTTTTTAGGGCATATCTGAAAACATCTGGATGAGGTTTCGCCTTTTTTATGGTGTTTGCCCCAACTATAATGTCAAAGAAATCTTTTGGAAGGTGCACTTTGTCCAAAATAATATAGATGTCTTCTTCATAGGCTCCAGAGATTATTCCTATTTTCAAACCCATGTGTTTAAGCTTGCGTAATATGTTCTTAACTTCTGGATATGTATTGCATTCTGCATAATCAAACCATTTTGTCAATATGCCTTTAACTACCCTATCGTCTTTTGGGAGTCCTAGAAGTGTTAGAACACGCGAATTCCATTTGTTCCAAAACTCTTCGTAGGAAACTTTGCCATAGGATGGTTCATATTTGATGTTGCTAAAATCACTTTCAGTTTTTTCAATCGCCCTCTTTATTTTCTCAATTTGGACATGTATATTAAAGGATGTTAAGATTTTTTGAAACACTATTTCAGGTGCAAATGACTTAACTAAGGTATTTCCTAAGTCAAATAATACCGCTTTTATCTTCAAATTATATCTTCCTTCTGATTCTGGTAAAGCTTGCATCTGTTTATGTTTCAGCATGCAAAGTAAAAAGATAAATGTTTGTTTCGTTTAACTGTGTTTATGTATTTCGACGTAGCCATGCCGATAACACTTTTCACTATAACTCTAGTAGCTATGCTTTTGAACGAAAAAGTTGAGAATAAACTGAAGAAGGTTGTAGAAGATAGAGAATTCAGCACACGAAGCGCTGTTCTGCTGGTTGCAGCTATGAGCATAATCATTTCACTAGTAGTGTTCATTCCACAAAAAGCCATTATGCTTATTTTTCTATTCGCCTATTCTATGTTGCTCTTCACATTTACGTACGTCTTCTCAGATTTTCAGAAAAGAAACGCTAGACTTTTCTGTGCAGCCTTTCTTATTGTCAGCTTTCTGGCAACTATAAGCATCTTTTTTAATTTCGTCGAGAACACTACGATTGCTTATGGTGTTCCGGCTTTTTTTGGGCTGTTCTGCTTTGCTTTTGGAGCGTTGCTATATGAAGAACGTAGAACAAGTATAGGGGAAAGATGGTATCTGGCAGTATTACCACCCGCACTTTTCATATTGCTTTATTTATTTTTTAATCTGACTCCTTTATGGTTCCCTTATCTTCTGAATATGTATGGAATAGTCTTTGCAATCTTAATTGTTCTTTATCTTGGCAGCCTATTTTCATGGAAAACAACATTGGTCTTTATCGCTCTTCTGACAATAATGGATATTATTCTGGTCTTGTATACTGGCACAATGGTTTCCGCAGCAAAGCATGTAGCTGGTCTTAAACTTCCAATTTTAATCTCTCTTCCAACATTTCCAGCAATTGTAGAAGAAGGAAAGTTGCTCTACATGTCTTTAGGTTTAGGTGACTTTTTCTTTGCAGGGCTTATTGGCATACAAAGTTTGAAAAAATTTGGGAAAAGTTTTGCGATTGTATCATTGGTTGCGACGGCTATATCATTTTTCATTTTTGAAGTGTTAATGCTTAACTATGGACTTGTTGCGCTTCCAGGCACATTGATGATAATATGTGGATGGCTACCATTAGTACTCTTAAAAACATTATCAACAAAAATGAAATGAACAGATTCTCTAACCAAATAGTGCGCCTAAGCCTTCAAGCGCTGCCTCTTCCTTGGCCTTCTCTTCCTCTTCCTTCTTTTTCTTTTCTTCACCTTTCGGCTTGGCTTCTGCCGCTGGCGCAGCCGCTGCGGGTGCAACTACTGGCGCAGTCATAATTGTGGGAGCAGATTTAATTGCCTCTTCAATGTTAACCTCTGCTAAAGAAGCCACTAACGCTTTAACTCTTACAGCATCAACATTTATACCTGCGGCATTCAGAACTTGCATTAGATTTTCTTCGTTTATCTCTTTTCCTGCCTTGTGAAGGAGCATCGCAGCGTAAACGTATTCCATATTTTCCACCCCTGCATTCAACTACTACTTTTGCTTGAACTAATCAAGCTTACAATATAAACTTTTACTTATCATTTTTCATTGCTGTTAGAAGATTTTGCTGTGTTAGCTAAATTTAGAACTGTATTTTCTACATATTGCCAAAATTCCTTTTCTAATTTAAACAATGCTTCATCTGATTCTGCTTCCTGCTTAAGCAAAATTCCTCCTCCCAACATACCTAGCAAGAGACTACCGAATCCTGAATATCGTTTTCTCCTTTCTTGCAGCTTCATTTTTATAGTGAAATCATCAGGTTCTCCTTCAATAGTTACATTAACAGTGCCAAGAAGCTTGAACAAAGAAGAATTGCTTGCTGTAATTTGATAATTTGTAGGTGTCTTTTCTCCTATGACTTCAAATTTTCTTTCTTTAAAAAAATCTCCCAACTTTACCGTGAGCAATTCCAAATCTACATTGCTCTTAGACCATTTTCTCTCCATTTCAACCCGAATCAAAAGATTCTCAGACTTATTTTAAAGGCTATCGGATGGCGCGTCTAAAACAATTAGATTATGGAAAGTTTTTTGTGAACAAAAAGCTGTCTCATCATTCAGTTTCGGTTTTGACAAGTCTATTCAAGTTTGACATTTCCATATGAGCCTTTCTAATCAAGTCCGCTATAGTTTCCTTGGTAGGTATTGCAGCATTGAACGAGAGTGTATAGGCTTCTTTATGGGCTATCTGAACAAGTAATATTATGTTTTCCTTCGTCGAATAACATGCATTCAAGGATAATGTGAAAGCATCCATGTGAGCCTTTTCGACTTTTTGTCTTGTTTCTTTTATGTCTATAACAAGTTGTTCTGGGGTTATAATTAATCCATCATCGTATGCAACCTTTATTGAAAGCCCAGTTTCAACAGGTTTTATTCCCAGTTTCGACAAGATACTCGCAAGTCTTTCAGGAATAACTTCACCTTTTCTAGCAACTAAAGTGTCCTTATTTATCCAGACACTTCCAGCCTCAATTCTTGTAGGCAAACCAACAGCATTTAACTGGCTTATTATTGGACCTGGAGGCTGTCCTGTGTTCCCTGCTGGGACAATGACATCAAATGCAGCTATATCTCCTGCTTTAGCTGTTGTTTTTACCTTTCCTCTTTCTAGAAGTAGCACTAATCTAAATGGATTTAAATCGGTGAAAAGATAAGTGTTCGATCCTGATAGGTACTCTGTAAGCTTTTTCAGCTCTGCTTTTTCTTGGCAGTTTTCGATTGCTCTCTTCATAAGTGTATTTTTTATTACCCTTATGTACACTTTTTCTGCTAATTTCTTTTTTAATTCTTGAAATTGAGCAGCTCTTACTTTCTGAAGATTGGCAATTCCGATGACTTTATGCTGTTTTATTAGCTGTATTATCTCTTCAATTTGGCTGATTTTTTCTTGTAAAATCTGTTGTGATGGCATCCTGTTTTCCTCTCTTACGGTCTAATACTTATTGGCTTGCCCATAGACGTTTTTATGTAGATCTGCTTGATGTTTTTAATCCCTCTTCTAAGTTTTCCTTCTACAACCCTCAATACAGCTTGAATATTTTCAGCTATTTCTTCCTCTCTCATGTTTTCTGACCCTATGCCACACTGCAAGATAGGTTGATTACGCATTCTCACAACAACTGTTTTGCGATGTTTCACTATCAAACTTGCTATATCTGCAGTTGGCGGTACTGGTATAGGCATTTTGCCTCTTGGACCTAACACAGGACCTAAAATTTTGCCAACCAAAGGCATTAATGGGGCCTCAGCAATAAAGAAATCATAATTATTGGCAATTTTTCTAAGCTCTCGCTTTTTGCCAGCAAATCCTTCAAGTTCAGCTCTCTCGATGACGAGGTCTACATTTGCTCTTCTTGCCTTTAGAGCTAATTCTCCAGAGGCGATTACACATATTTTGTTTTGTTTTGCTGGGGAATGAGGTAACTCTACAATTTCTTGAAATTTGCCTTCGGGAGATTTCATATCTATATCTTTCAAGCGTATGATAAGCTCTATGGATTGATTGAAGTTTCTTTTTTCAGATTTTTCTTTTGCCTCTTTGACTGCATCCAATATTATTTTCTGGTCTAAGGACATTTTTGAGACCTCGTCTCAATGAGGGAACGAAATGCGATTATAAAAGTATTCTCTTATGCTTCACTCTTACTAAATATTCCGTCATACTTGCCTTCGTCAATTTCCTTTTGAACTTCACGGGGGTCTTTTCCTTCGATTGTGACTCCCATGCTAATGCAACTTCCTAAAACTTCTTTAGCGGCTAGCTTCAGGTTTTTTGCCAAAAGTTCGTGATGCTTGATTTTCGTTATGCGTAAGACTTGTTCCATGTTGAGGTTTCCAACTTTCGTCGTGCTTGGTGTTCCGGAGCCTTTTTCTATTTTTAGTTCGCTGACAATTAAGGCGGATGTTGTAGGTGTTCCAACACTCACTTCAAACTCTTTTGTTTCTGGGTCAACAGCGACTTTCACTGGAACTTTCATTCCTGCATAGTCCTTTGTAAGCTCGTTTATCTTGTTTACAATCATCATAACATTTACGCCTAATGGACCTAATGCTGGACCCAGTGGTGGTCCCGCTGTTGCTTGTCCTCCACTTACAAGCAATTCGACAATTTTTTTATCAGCCATTTATGTTTCCTCACTTTTGGTTTTTGTTTTCTCTACTATCTTCACATAATCGGAATGAACAGTTATTGGCAAGGTGAAAGTTGCTTCCAGTAGCTCAAGCGTGACTTCTCCCTTAGTTTTGTCAATACGCGTTATTTTCGCACGCATGCCCTTGAATGGTCCTCCAGTCACTTCTACTATGTCATCTTCGCTTAGTTCTTCGATTATGGGTTTCCTAACAATATATCTTTCAACCTCGGAAAAGCTTACAACTCCAGGAACCCTAGATCGCACATGTCTTATGCCTCCAATGGCTTCTTCTATGAAGTGTGGACCTTCAGCTTCTATGAAGATGTATCCTCTTAGACTTTCTGGCACAAGAATGGCTTTTATTGGTATTTTGTTCATTTCGATTTTTGCGGCAACAAGTTTGGCTACGTTTCTTTCTTGTCCCGTTGTTGTCTTTACAGCGAAAATCTTTGTTGATGGCTCTTCGTTTTTCTCCATGGCTTCTTCCTTCTAAGCTCGGGGTGCTTGCAGAGTGTTAGATACCAATCTAATAATGAACCCTATTAGTCCAATTGCGCCTATGCCGAGAAGGCATATTTTAATTGATAACCAAAGCTCGCTTCTTCCCGGTTTTATGGCTAACTTTAATGTTTTTGCGCATTGAGCTAGGAACGATCTCAATCCCATTGTTTATCGCACACTCGGTATTTTAATGTAGTATAAACGTTTTTTAGCTATCAGGCTTCGATAGATAAATCTGAACGCTTCTATTAACTTTTCTCTATTTTTATATTAGACTTTCTTCAATGAGATGTCAATTTTTTTAAGCATTTCAACAAGTTTGGGTTTATCTTCACCTTTTATTCCTTTCCAATCCAAAACTACAAATTCAATTTTTTCCAACGTCTTTTCTATACATTGGCGAAGAATTTCTGTATCTGTCCATGGAATAGCGTATTTTGGAATTATGTGTCCAAAAGCAATTTCGCTTTCCAGAGCTATTCGCGTAAACTTCATGTTATAGTGGGGTCCACCTATGCCAAGTACAGCCTTATGTTGGGATTTGCCGAATTCTGTAATAGCTTCTATGGTTGCATGGGCAACAGCCTCAGCAGCATTCAAGTCATTCCATTGTTTAGGCGAGCTTCCCAGCTCAGCAAACATAGTAGGCGTGTTCAGAGAAGGACCGTGATGGGTGCATTCATAAGAAACTTCGTATCTAAGTTGCATTTCCTCTTTAAAGTGCACCATCGCCTTTAAGACTTCTCTCATGGCGCTTGTTGGTGAAACAGAAACTTTTCTGGCAAACCCGCCAAGTTCCGCCTCGCCTAGATTACCCGGAGTGTGAACAGAAAGCGTAGGAGTACCGCTTACACTGCTATGCCTAGAAATGAAAACTACAAGTTCCAGATTGCTAAAGAAATCGGGTAAGTTTTGCGCATAAACAGATTCTTCACTCAAAGTTACGAGTCTAACTTTTCTGCCTCCAACATTTGCTTCATACATCGGGTTTTCTTGAAAATTGGCAGCCATTTTTTCGAAAGAGTAGTGGCTCAAGATTTGTCTAGCAATATTTAGGCTTGCAGTATCCTTGTTCGAGGCGACAAGCAAGATCATGTTTTATGCCTTCCTCGCTGATTTTGTAGTAACTAATAAATAGTCATGACGGTAATGAAGTTGCTGTTGATTTTGAAGCGAATCAGCCAAGCAATGCTTGAGGGACAGTAAAATGAAGGATGAATTTAGCTTAGAAGCAAGATTCTATGACAAGATTTGGGGAAGACGAGATTACGATGCTGACGCAAAGTTTCTGGCTGACTTCTTTCGAAAGTATCATTGCAGAAATGTGATTGACATTGGATGCGGAACAGGAAACCACGCCTTAAGATTGAGCAAAATGGGCTATCAAGTGACAGGAGTTGACGTAAGCTCAACCATGCTAGAAATTGCCAAAGCGAAGGACAAAGAAGCGAAAATCAAATTCATAAAAGGAGACATGAAGAAACTTGAAAAGGTTGTTCCAAAAGGTCAAAGATTTGATGCCGCCATTTGTTTAGGCCAAGTTTTTTCTCATTTAATGACAAACAAAGACGTACAGGCACTACTTAACAGACTGCATAAGATACTGAAACAGAACGGTCTCTTCGTGTTCAGCGCCAGAAATGCGAAGAAAATCAATGAAGAATATTTGAATAAGCTTCGCTTAGACCATATGATAAACGAAGAAAAACTGCAACTTCTGATATTGACCTACAACACACGAGATTTACAAGACTCAAACATCATAGTATGGAATCCTATCTATCTAATAAAACAAAACAGCAAAGTGGACCTGCAAATCAGAGAACATAGACTAAGATGGTTCGAGTTTTCAACGCTTAAGAAGATAATCACAGAAAATGGCTTTAAAATAGTGGCAATTTACTCTGGACCCATGAAAGAAAAATTCAAGGAAGAAGAACATACTGATATGTGGTTTGTAACAACTATCAAGTAAAAGACTCTGACAAATTCCATAAGCAGCCGTCATCTCACCTCGGAAAAGTTTTATAATACAAACCTAATGGTTTTGGTCTGACAAAGGTGGAAACATGCATTTAATTAACTTTAAAGAATTGTCTGGTCAACAGCTCATGGAAATAATTGATAAGGCTATAGAGGTTAAGCGTGATCCTGAAAAATATCGAACTGCCCTAAACGGCAAATCGCTGGCTATGATTTTTCAGAAAACTTCCACAAGAACTAGGGTCGCCTTCGAAGTTGCCATGACCCAACTTGGCGGTCACGCTTTATATATAGATTGGAGGACAACAAATCTTGCGTTGGCAGATGTTTATGATGAGATACAGTATCTGTCGCGTAATGTTGATTGTATAATTGCAAGGTTGATGAAGAATTCTGATTTGCAGGTTATGGCTAAAGCGTCGCTTGTTCCGTTAATCAATGGATGTGACGAAAAATATCATCCTAGCCAAGCAATTGCTGACTTAATCACTATGAAGGAGAAGAAAGGTAAGCTGAAAGGGCTGAGTCTTGTTTACATAGGCATTCATAATAATGTTTGTAATTCGCTTGTTGAAGGATGCACGAAAACTGGGGTGAAGATAACGGCTGTTACGCCTATTTTTAATGAGCCGTCAAAAGATGAAGAATTGCTTAAGGCTGCTAAGAAAACTGGGTTATATGAGACTACGTTGGATGTTAAGAAGGCTGTTAAGGATGCGGATTTTGTTTACACTGACACTTGGATTGACATGGAGTTTTTCTTGGACCCTAAATTTGCTGAGGAAAAGGAGAAGCGCATTAAACTCATGATGCCTTATCAAATTAATAAGGAGCTGTTGAAGGGTAGCAATGCTTATGTCATGCATGATATGCCTATTCATAGAGGATATGAAATAAGTGCTGATGTTATTGAGAGTCCAAAGTCGGTGATATATGAGCAGAGTGAGAATAGGCTTTATTCTGCGAAGGCAATATTGCTGACGCTATTGGGAAATTGACTCTCTCTGGCTGTCTTGACCCCCTATTAATAGATCGAAGCAAAAGTTGAATTAGGGCTATTTTAGTATCATTTGGACGAATTTTTCTGGGTTAAATTCTTCTAAATCCTCATATCTTTGCCCAGTTCCAATAAACAGGATAGGTTTCTTAGTAACATAAGTCACGCTTAATGCTGAGCCACCCTTTACGTCGGCATCAACCTTTGTCAATATTGTTGCGTCTACGCCTATGCTCTTGTGAAATTCTTCCGCTTGCATAACTGCATCATTTCCTGTAAGAGAATCCACTGTCAGAATGGTTAAGTCTGGTTTTACTATGCGTTTGATTTTCTCAAGCTCATTCATCAAGTTTCTGTTGGTTTGCATTCGCCCAGCCGTGTCAATTAAAACCACATTTACTCCATGAGCTTTTGCATGACCAATTGTATCGTAAGCTACTGCTGCTGGGTCTGCACCATACTTGTGCTTAATCATGCGGATTCCTAAGCGCCTTGCATGTTCTTCTAATTGTTCAATTGAACCTGCCCGATAAGTGTCGCTGCAAGCAAGAACAACAGAGTAGCCATTTTTGCTTAAGAAGCGAGCAACTTTTGCGATGGTTGTAGTTTTTCCTGTGCCGTTTATTCCAACAAAAACTATGACGAAAGGCTCATTTTTTTTGCGTTTCTCTGTCACATCCTTTAGCAAATCAATTTTGTTGTTTGTGAGCATAACCTCCAAAAGCACTTCACGCAAGTTTTCTTCTATAATTTTCTTGCGGTCTTCGAGTCTTTTCACTTGAACTCCGTTTAAGCGTTTTTCCATGCTGTCGCATATTTGTTCGGCCACTGGAAAGGCAACATCGTTTTCTGCAAGATTTATTTTAAACTCTGAAAGTAATGGACGCAGGTTTTCAGCCTTAAGCTCTGTTGTTGTAACCTTACTTACAAGTCCCTTTAATCCAGCTTTCAGCTTCTCAAACATCTTTTACGCTCTTCTCTTCTCTCATCTTAGCCACTAAATCTTCAAATTTTTCTCTGTCCTCATTGATTCGTTCTGCTACTTGATTCAACTGTTGCTGAAGTGACAGTCTAGTTTTCTCCAAGTTTTCTAGGCGTTTTTTGAGAATTTCCTTTGCCTCTTGCAGTGTTTTTTCGATTGAAACTCCAGCTCCCATTCCAACGATTACTTTATCTCGGCTTTCAAGTCTGGCTTTGATGTAAGAGTTGCCGCCTATGGGAACGAAAAGCTCAGAGTTTTCTTTTTCTTTTTCTAAGCCTTCAAGCGTCATACTCGCATATGTTAAATCTGTTATGACAGCGTTTATCATGTTTACTCTGGTCTGGATTGTTTCGGCAGTTTGTTCAAGATATCGCAATTCGACGCTTAGTCTGCGAAGTTCTTCTTCATTTTTACTTGCCAACTTCCTATTCTCCAGTGACTATTTTCTTAAGTATTGGATTCTTTATGTCTTGAGGTTGGACCTCTTCAATGCTGAGTATTTTTATGTGAAAGCGTTTTACTCTATGTTTGCTTCCTAATTCAGCGTAAACTTTTTCAACTGCGTGCTCGGGCTTGAGTGCAATGACTTCTTTTCTGAAAGGAGTTTTTAAGTTTGGTTTTCTTATTTCACCTGTTACTTTGAATATTTTCATTTGTATCCTCTTCTTTTACAACATCCAAGGCGTTCCCTATTATAAATATCTCGGGTCCCGTCGTCATGGAACCAGCTATAGCTGCATAGCTATTGCCAATTAAACCCGTGCCAACATATGGTATGCCACAATTGATTGTGCCCACGTCAACTGGAACTTTAAGAACTTCTTCCAAAAGTTTTCGCTCTGAATCCTTTAGCAACGGGTGGGCAATGACTCCTTTATTTGTAGCAACGGCTAATGAACCAACATATGGTAAACCTGCAATTTCGCCTGGAACTGCTTCAACGCCCAAGATGTCAGAAATTTCTCTTAAATCTTGTTCCTTCAATCGGGGGTCAACTATGGCACCGTAATCATTGGCTAAAACAATGTTTCCGTGTGCTGTTTTCTTTTTCTCCATTATTGCAATGTTTCCTTCGAAAATGCTTTTTATAGCCTCAATTTCTTCTTCTTTGACAAAATGTGGAAGAAGAATCCCATTCGAGTTTGCACACGCAAGTGCTCCTATGAGAATTGATTCGCCAATCGTTGTATGGATTAGCTTGACTTTTAGCCATTCACTTGCTCTCTCAGCTTTTTTAAGCGGAACCAATTTTGGAATTATGACCACTTTGTCTGTTGCAAGCGAATATACTCCTATGCTTGCACTTCCAACAAGGCTACATAAGTAAATCGCCAAGACCAGTCTCCTTTTATGTTACTTTTCTGCAATAATATCAGCCAAGCTTATAGTTTTTGCTTTCCACTTTAAAGCCTATTAAAGTTAACCTTCAAGCTTAGCATTCTGCTCAAAAGATAGACGCACTTCAAAGACTTTGCAGACATAAAAGTTCCTCCGCTAGTTCCAACATCACTCTCCACACCTAAATTCGCATTTGGCATTTAAATTCTTGTTTTATGCCATTCACTTTTCTTATATATGACGAGAATGGCGTTTGATGAGGCACCATGATCGTAAACATTTGAGATAACTTTTTGTTGCACTCTATCCACGGGTTGTTTCAACATCATTTCTTGCAGTTGACCAAAATCAAGTTGGCTTTCTGGATCAAGTATGAGAAGTTTGCCATTCTGCTTAAGAACACGTACACACTCTGAAAGTAAAGGCTCATGTTCTTTTATTTTTATATCATGAAGTGTCCAGCTTAAGACTACATAATCGAATTTGGCTGAGTTGAATGGTAAAATATTTGATTCCGCTTTCTGAAAGGCGCAATATTTGCTAACATTTAACATTTCCGAGAGGCGTGTGGCAACTTTAATGTTCTGCTCTTCGATATCAGTGCCGTAAACCCGACATTTTTTCTTTGCCAAAAAACATGCGAGGATTCCTAAACCACATCCTATATCCAAAACTGTTGATTTCGACCTTATTTCTTTCTCGAGAACTTCGTGGCGATTGACAAGAAAATCTAAGCTTTGCTGACACTTGTCTATTGGCAACTTACTTCTCAATAGAACTCTTAGCAGAGAGTATTCGCTTAAAAACCAAGAATAGTTCGCCATCAATGTTTCAATTTCAAGCGCATTGTAGCCTCTTTCCTCAAGTTCTTTCTTCAAAGCAAGAAATACAAATTCATAAATCCCTTTTTTCATAAATCTTTCTTTACAGCACCCATGATATAAAGAAATCCCAATAATTTAAACTGGGCTTAAACTTAATCCTCGCATTATATTCAAAAGATTGATTCGCTCAATTTTCGCTCGTTTTGAGCTATGGAACAAAGTTCAAGATGTAAAATGCTAACTTTCACATTCCATCTTAACTTGTTTCACCTAAATTTTCAGAATGAACTCAAAAAAGAATACGTAACAGCATATTTGGCTCCAAATTAAGGGGCTAGAAAGTGATACACATGCACTGAGCCTAATCAGTCTCCTTCAGCCAAATAAACAGTAACATTACCCTCTTTATCCTTCGCAACCCTCACCCGAATATTCCGCGGAGGCTTCTCAATTCCTTGCCTCCAAACCCTCTCATTAACCTCATTACTAATAATAAGCCTCTTAGGCTCCTCTTTTTCCCCTTCCTCACCCCCACGAACTTCCAACTTCATGTGCTTCACCACGAAATCCCTAATCATCCTCACAGCCCTCGTAGCTCTCCTATTAGGAGGCGCAATCCAAACTTTACCCAACGGAATCGTGTAAACCCTCTCTTCAACAATCTCCTCTTCCTCTGCCCTCTCCTCACGGATTGGTGGTTTAGCCTCCTCCTCAGCAGGTGCTGGTAATTCTTCCTTCTTCTCTGCGACTTCTACAGCCTCTTCTGCAACAACTTCCTCTGCCTTCTCTTCAACTTCTTCTCCTTCTTCAGTTGCCTCAACTAATTCTTCCTGTTCTTGCTCAGCTATTCGCTCTTCTTCCTTCTTCTCTTCTCCTTCCATAGTACAACTTCTCCTAAGCCTTTATTTTTCTGCTTCTCCACTGTCTCCTTTTAGGATGAGCCCTAAATTTTCCAGCAGTTTTCGCTATGACCCACGTAGGAACAGCCTTTTTCTCTTTTCCAGCCTTCGCCAATCTTCGTTTTTTTGCAGCTGGTTTATTTCGAGCCATAATTATATCCTTCTAATTTTTGTTTCCCGTTTCTGAGCCTGCAACTGAGTTAATATTTGTTTTAATTGCTCATCCGTTAGAGGTATAGGCAACTTCCCTTGCTGAGCAAGCTGGATTAATTGTAATTCCAGCTGTCCAGTGAATTCGGGTCTAACCATTTTCAAATTCGCTAATCTCTGTCTAGCTTCTGAACTCAAAATTTTCCTCAGCAACACTTGCTTTTGCAGTTCCATCTGTTGCTCCATTTGAGCCTGACGTTGCTCCTCAGCAAATTTCTGCTGTAAAGCCAAAAGTTTTCTTCTGCGAAGTTCTTCCAGCTCGTCTTCTGCCACTTTATTCTCCCTTCTGATACTTCTCCAATTGAGGATGCTCTTTCACCAATTCCTTATAAATGTCATCAGCCAGTTCTCGCAGAAGCTTTCGCCCCTCCCGTGTTATTCTTCTCCCATTGGGTTTCAAAGTTTCAATTAAACCAGCAGCTTCCAACTGTTGCAAAGCTTTCCTTATTATTGTACCACCAGCCTTAACTCCATGTTCCGGTCTAACACCAAAATCTTTTCTTCTCCCATACTCAGCTCTTAACTTTTCTACACCAACTGGACCGTGAACGAAAATTTTGCGCAACAATGAGGCACAACGAACATACCACCAATCTGGGTCTTGCGGTTGCCTTTGAACATGACAACCAGTTTTCACAATACTAGCCCACGGAGGCGGATTTACCTCGTCCACGTTCTCTTTCAGATACATGGCTATTTTTTTGATGAGTTCAGGTGCTGGGACATCATGAGGTGTTACCAAGACAACTTATCCTCGCAGCTTTTCCTTCAGTAAATCTTGAAGCCAAATATAAAGGCTTTCACTTTTTATGACGCTTATAAAGCATGAAAGTGTGTCCTCTAACCTCCACTAATGAAGCTTCTGTTTGCTTACTAATTCGCAAGGCAATTTGTTTTGCTTCATTTTCGCCTAATGCACTTTCCAAAATTTTGATTTTAACCATTTCCCTTTTATCTAATTGTTTGCCAATTTCCTTAACTATTTCTTGCGTAACTCCACTTTTGCCAATCCATATAGTAGGATTTTCTCCACTAAGCCTACGTTTAACTCGACGTTTTGTTCTTGATGTTATTTCGCTCACCAATTAAACATCCTCTTCTTTCTTTTTAACGGTATTCTCGTTTGCTTCCCACATTCCAAACAAGTGATTACCACATGCGGTTCTCTCCGCTGCTTTATCCTCACCCGACAATTCACGCCAGGTAAAATAAAGCTTTTACAATACCTGCAAACTTGACGCTTGTACTTTCTTGGTAATTGAATTCTGGCAGCCATAGCTATTTTTCTGGCAATGTCAACATAGCGTTGTGCCAAATTAGGGTCTTTATTAAAAGTTTCTTTTGCAAGAGTGAAAAGTGTTTGAATACGTTGCTTTGCTATCTGCTTGGTAGTGGAGTCCATTCTTTGCTGATCACGCTTTAAGTTGAGTGGCTATTTTCTTTCCTAAATCTCGGCATTTCTGCAGTTCTCCTTCAACAATGGGGCCCTTCACTCCTTGAACCTTTATTGTCAAACCCGACGTAAGCTGTTTCATTCCAGAAACTTTTTCGTTTACTTGCTTCTCCATTTTCTTTACTGCTTTCCCAAAATCTCTTCCGAGATAAGTGTCAAAAACAGCAAACATTTTTCCCTTTAACTGCAACTCGCCAAGCTTATTAATAAAGCCTTTAATACTTCTTGTTGGTCCACCCATGTGGTTTGGAGACCCTATCAAGATGGCATCATATTCTAGAATTTTGTTGAAATCAACTTCCTTAACTTCGCTGATAGAAACTTCAACTCCTCCGACTTCCTTTAATCCTTGTATGATTTTTTCGGCTACAATTTTGGTGTTACCATACTTTGATTCATAAATAACTATTACCCTTACCATTACTATTCATCCTTTACTTCGTCTTATCTAGTTTTTATGAGTTGTGGAAGACGCTAATTTTTAGAGTTTGAGCCTTATTGGAGTATAAAGTACATCAATCAATAGTAGTTTAACTTATGGAAACTAAATTAAGTATCCATCTTATTGAGTAAATATTATTTGGTGCTAAATATTCGTGGAACGCAGAAAACTAGATAGGGAACATCTGTTAGCAGTTTGCACCAAGCTTGAAATAGAATTGCTGTGCTCTTGTTTTTATTTTTCATTATTGATGAGTCATGTATAATGGTTTTGAAGCGTCCTTTTTCCTTTGTTCTCTAAGTCCTTTATCTGTCAAGCATTTTCCTCCTGCTGGGCAATATTTCTCGGCGTGGTAGTCAAATATTTTGAAGAGTGGGTCCATGGTTTCTTTATTCAAGGTGTAGAAACGTTTCTTCTTTTTTCTTTCTGAAAATACAAATCTGCATCTTTCTAAAGTTCGAAGATTGTGGGAAACCATGCTTTGCTCTTGCCGAAGAGCCTCTGCAATTTCAGTTACATTTTTTCGTCCATTGCGGAGAAGTTCTAAAATAGCCAGTCGTGTTGGACTTGCCAATGTTGAAAAGAACATGTAGCAAGTTTCACTTAAATTCTGTTTCATAAACGTCACTCAACTGAATATTTCGTCATATGAAAAATATTTCATATAATAAATATAAAACTTCCGCTAAGAAACCTTTTTTCCCGACATAAAATCGCCAGTTCATAAATCACCCAAGAACTTTATCCAAAACTTTCCTTCCAATGTCATCTTCGCCTATTTTGAAGGTTTCAGGCTCCTCAATCTCTAATATAGCCTTCAACGCTTCTGAATCAAGCTCATCGACAAGCCGCAAAATTTCTCTCTTCGCCGATTCAAGATGATTCTTCCAAACCCCTTTATTCGCAAAAATCACGCCAGCAAGTGGACAAATCTTTTTCATCTTCAAAAACCACTCGATTCTTCCGTTTTTTATATTTATGTCAAAGGTTATCGGTCCAGCAACACATGTTTCTGGCTTCACTGGATGGATTTGGCATTTTCTGGTTTTTTTGTTATAAAATATGCAATAGCCTTCTAAATCTTCTCTTGGAAAGGCGTATTTTGCTTGGACAAATGGGCTGTCAAAGCGTAACTTTTGCTTCTTCAAATACGTCTCTATTATTTGTCTCCGTTTAGAGGTTAATGGAGGTTTAGCATTTTGACAGCAACTTATTTTGCATCTGCCACAGACATCGAAGAAATTGTTCTGCCTCTTACTTTCTTCTCGCATAATAACCCTCATAGTTTTATCAGAAGTAAGGTTGATTATTTTCAAGATTCTTTATAAGCGTTGAGTAAACGCTTATTACTGCCTCTCTGAAATCTGTTTTCTGCTTTTTCCTGAGAACTCTTTCTTTTATAATTTCCGATATGTTACCGTACTCTATTCTTTTCTGTATTATTGGGAGATACTTTTTCTCCTCATTCGTCGCGTTTTCCAAAGCAATCTTGAAAAGGTGCTGACAAACTTTGCGAGCAGTTGACCCATGCCTATTTAGAACTTTTGCGTTTAATCCGTCTGCAACAATCGAGTTATAATCTTTTACAAGAATTTCATAAGGCAAAAACTCAACCTCTTCGCACATAAATCCTCTCAACACTGCTCTGATAAAGCAGCTTAATGCTACATCCGATCTTACACATTCTTGCTCATCCATAACCCGTATTTCCACAGCCTTTCTATCAAAGCGAAAAATAACGCCTCGAGAATTAACCCAATCTTGATGTAGAAGATGTTTCTTTATGCCTGCCTCAGCCAAATCCATCGAGTACCTTTCAATAATATCTTTTCTATATTGTTTAAATGAAGAAGCATATTCAGGAATAACGTCTCCAGTGATTGATGGCACTTCTTCTTGGTTTAACATATAAAAGTGCAGTCTATTATCAATTTTATTCCCTATTTTTCCTTCATAAATTGGTGATGAAGCTGAAATTGCGGGTAAATACGCGCATATATTTGCAAGCAAATTATGTAGTAAAATGCCGTCTTCTTCCTTCGAGTATGGAAGGTTTAGCTGAAAACTTTGGATGTTAAGCCATCCATGCTTCTTAAGGTTAAAAACTTTGCTGTATTCCTCATAAACTTGTCTATGTCGATGAGACCATACTTCTGTTTCTTCAAGCCTTAGCAGGGGATGCATCCCTGTTCCGAGCAAAAAAGCCTTGTATCTGCTTTCTAAAAAATCGAGAAGTGACAAAACTGCTTCATGCATAGTTTCGTCGAAGACTTCTGGCGATTTGAATGGAGCGTTAGGCTTAACTTCTATCACGTGCAATTGCAGCTCCTTTCCAAAAGTGAAATTTGACTGTTTCACAAAGTTTACAATGCGTCCACAGAAATCCTTTATAATTTTGTCTGCAATAGGTAAGGCTTTCAATTCTTCGTTGACAATTGAAAACTCGTGTTCTGGACCTAAAACTGTCAAAGGTTTATACGTACTAGTTTCCTCTTTCATTATGCGATTATCAGATTTAGATATAAAAATTGCAGTTAATCTTAAATATAGCTACTGTAATATCGAGCATTCAATTATCTGGTGTTACATGCTTGCTGGTCGTTTCAAACATCGACCTGACAATAAATTTGCCTTTAATGAGTCCGTCGACGTTCCTTGGATCATCAATAAAAGATTTTACTCTCAACATCAATAATGATTATAGGTATCTTAAAACAGGATACTACGTTTCATTGCATGCAGAGATTCTTGGGAACTCGGTAATTCCGTCAAGCGAAAACATTATCGATGCTTATAGAACACCCCTTTTGTTGCTTAGAGCTTCTAAGGCTGGGGTTCCAACAATGCCCTATTTAGTAACGAGTTCTGTGAGACAAATGATTTCAGAAGTTGGTTTTCCAATGGTTGTTTTTGCTGTAAACCCCTTCTCTTATGAAGGCTTTATAATAGCGAAAAATAGAAGCGCTCTTTACAGAGCTGTCAAAAGTTTAGGCATGAACTACAAGTTTGCAGTATGTGTACAGCCCTTTCGAGGTGAGATATTTTCATTCAACTCTTATTTTGGGAAATGTGAATTGGAAGAAGATGTGCAAAAAATTTCTGAGAAGGTTTATGAAGTGTTCAAGATTCCAGTCTGCAAACTGCATGTCCAACGCATTGAAAA
>Ga0129301_1000011_pt1 | contig 81579 bp, 71 predicted proteins | sample ConPoolayeHmetaG_FD_94489 | JGI IMG/M metagenome (GOLD analysis project Ga0129301, IMG submission 94489) | Hot spring microbial mat communities from California, USA to study Microbial Dark Matter (Phase II) - Cone Pool mat layer H metaG ...
CTCTAGAAGACATAATGGTGCTTAACTACAGATATGAACTGCTTTTTTCGTCTAAGTCTTCTTGCACATCTCTTGGAATAAGTTCGAAGGATCTGTCGCTGATAGCACAGAATTGGGATCTCTATCAGGCGATCGAAGATGGAATCGTAAACTTAGAATATAAGGTGAACGCTGACCCGAAGGTTTTCACGCAAGTTGAAGCCGGTTCGCTCGCGCATAGAGGCCTAAATTCAGATGGCTTAGCATTGTGCATCAACGCGCTAAGGTCAAAGGATGACAGACAAGAACTGGCAGTTCCACTAATATCTGTTGTAGGTTGGTCGATCTTGAACTCAAACAATCTTACAAAGGCATTCGACTGGATACAGAACGCGAGAAGGTCTGCTTCGATAAATTTTATGGTTGCAAAACATGATCTGATTGTCGACATAGAAATCACACCCAGAGAGTTCGATTATATAGAGCCGGACGACCATGGGCAGATCGTTCACACCAACCATTTCTTATGTGACAGATTCAAGAATCTTGAAGGAAACATATCACCATGTTCTTGGACAAGACTGCTTAGGGCAAACCAATTGGTCAAAGATCTAAGACGTGAACAGAGCGTCGAGAAAACCAAGTTGATCTTAAGAGACCACTTTGACTACCCATACTCGATCTGCAGGCATGTGACAGGCGAGCCCGGGATCGCTGGAACATCGAAGACGCTGGCTTCAACTATCATTGACACCTCCAGATTCGAAGTTCACTATACAATAGGCAACCCATGTTTAAGCGAATACAGGACGGTCAAAGTCCTCAGATGAGCCGAAGTCAAAGAGAGTTGAAGGCCACATGAAGAAGATGATTGTGCCCAAGCCAGTTTCGGCTGGCATAATCCTCTCCTACAAATGCAACAGCCGCTGCCGACATTGCATGTATGCATGTTCACCAGAATGGAGAAGCGACTGGATCACAGAAGATGACCTAAAAACCGTCTTGGGCAAGCTCTCGAACAAGATTTTGCCCAGCCCTCTTGGACCAAACGCGATCAGCATAAACTATGGTCTACACTTGACAGGAGGAGAGCCATTTCTGAACTTCAACCTCTTGCTCAAGGCTGCAGAAATCGCGAACGAACTCGGAATACCATCGACCTTTGTCGAGACAAACTGCTTTTGGGCAGTCGACGAAAGCACGGCAGAAGCTAGACTGGCACAGTTGAAGGAAAAAGGTTTAAAAGGAATCCTTGTGAGCGTCAACCCATTCATACTCGAATATGTACCGTTTGAGAGGACAGAGAGGGTCATTAAAGCTGGAAGACATGTGTTTGGTGCCAACGTCATCGTCTATCAAGAAGACTTCTTGGATCAATTTAGGCAACTCGATGTAAAGGGCACGATGCTATTTGAAGAGTACCTGCTGAGGGCCGGCAGCCAAGGCTTCAGATATGTTGAACTGATACCGATGGGCAGAGCAGCTTATAGTCTTGCAGGCCTTTACCGGAGATTTCCTGCCAGACAGTTCTTTGGCGAATCCTGCCTAGACAGCATACTGCGGAGGTGGCATGTGCACACAGACAACTATGGCAACTATATGGCAGGCTACTGCGGAGGCATTTCTCTTGGGGCTGCCAAAGAGTTGGATTCGATGTTTGAGGGAATCGACTTAGAGGAGATGCCGATCGTGAACGCATTGGCCACCGACATAAGGAAGCTATATCAGTTAGCCACCGAAGAATTTGGATACAGGGAACTTGTGGAGGGATATATTTCAAAGTGCCACCTATGCCTTGACATTAGAAGACACATCGCCAAGTTGACAGGAAGGTTCAAAGAGCTCAGCCCAAGAGAGTTCTACCTTCAACTCAGCTAAATGCTAGAAAGCTTAATATCTCAACAGTTAGAAGTTCACATGGGTTTTAGCAGTTGGATCCTTGGACCTTTGTCACCATCGGCGAAATAGAAATTGACATATTTCGCCTCATATCGACCTTGATCGCTGCCATTATTGCGGCAGCCGTCTACAAGTTTCTCAGCAGATCGATTACACAATTCAGCGAAAGGCTAGGGCTTGAACCTCACGTCCAGAATTCGATCCGCCTCGTCGTACGTGTCGTAACACTTGTAGCGTTGACCGCAGCAATCTTTTCGATATATGAATTGCCAACATCATGGTTGATTGGAAGCTCCGCCCTAGTAGGTGCAGCAATAGGCTTCGGCTCATCCCAGACAATAAATAACATTGTCGCAGGCTTCTATGTGGTCATAAGTAGACCATTCTCCGTCAAAGACTATGTTATAATAGGGGATGTTGAAGGGCAAGTCGAGGAAATAACGATAAACTATACCAAGCTCTATACACCCTCCTTCAACCTACTCTTGATTCCAAACGTGCAGGTGATGAACAGCAGGATCACAAATTGCACACACGAGGGATTCATAAAATACACGTTTTCTCTAAGCTTTCCCCATGGCAACATCCAAAACGAAGAACTGTTGAGAAAGTGTATAGATCCGGCAATAGATGAATTCTACGAAAAATACAGGGACAGGGGGCTGAGGAAACCCGAAGGCTATTACGAGACAACCGGCAACTTTGGAAGAAGCTTCAAGATAAGGATATTTGCGCCAAGAGGAGACGCCAAAAACCTGTATCTGCTGCGCTCCGAGTTGGCAGACATGATAACAGACAAGTGGGATATCGTAAGAGGCAAATAGAAATCCGAGAAAAGGCGTGGCACAGACACACAACCCCCTGAAGCCATCATCATATGTTGAATGTCCGATACAATCCACTAAACTTATTTAAGTAAACCATCATGGGCCTGTGTAACATGCGGCAACTGATACATTACGGCGTATACATCCCAAACTATCAGCCAGTCGGACTGATTCTGAAGTACAAGAACACCCGGATGCAGTTGGACTCGGAAGCCGAGCAGATGGCCCTAGCTTTCGCTAAGAAATTTGGCACCGACAACATGAATGATCCCGTTTTCGTCTCAAACTTTCTTGAAGACTTCGCCAAGAAGCTTGGGATCAAAACAGCCTGCAGGGTTGAAGACTTTGATTGGGGAGAATTCACAGCCTATCTGGAGAGAGAAAAAAGGAGAAGGGACAGCTTAAGTAGAGAAGAGAAGAAAAAGTTGGCTGAGGAGAGAAAGAAGGCTAGGGAAGCGTTGAAGGAGAGATATGGGTATGCGACAGTTGACGGCTCAAAGATCGTCTTACAGAACTGGATCGTCGAACCACCCTGCATATTTACCTCGAAAGGAAAGAATCCGATGAGAGGAAGATGGAAGAGGGCGGTTGCCAGAAACGAGATAACGCTGAATCTGAGCGAGAGACCAGAGGGGCTTGAGGAAGGATGGAAGGAGATCGTCTGGAAAAGCGAATGCATGTGGATCGCTTCATGGAGAAACCCCTTGAATGGCCGGATGAAGTACGTCTGGTTCTCTCCAAACAGCAAAATAAGGCAGAATAGGGAAATGGAGAAGTGGAACAAGGCGCTGGAGTTGAAGTCGAAGATCAAAGACATCGAACAGAAGATTCGGGAGAACCTTGGATCAAAGGACGAAAACAGAAGAAAACTTGCTACCGTCGTCTACCTGATCAAGGAGTCAGGGATGAGGGTCGGAGATGAAAGGATAGCTGGCGAAATGGGGACTGTAGGCTGCACGACTCTGAAAGATCAAAACCTGCAGATAGATGGAAACAAGGTCATCCTAGACTTTGTAGGAAAAGATTATGTGCAATGGCACAGAGAGATCGTTCTCCCTCAAAAGGTCATCTCAAACTTGAAAGAATTCAAGGAAAAGGCTGTGGAAGGAATAATCTTCGATGGAGTGAACTCGCAGAAAGTAGCCAAGTTCCTCCAAGAGGTAGTTCCAGGGGCATCAGCTAAAACATTCAGAACGATGATAGCAGGAGAGACATTAAAGAAGGCGATGGAGGAGACAAGAGGAAAGTTTGATGGAGGAGAATTCGAGAACATGATCAGGTTCAAGTACATCAACTGTGCAGTCGCAAGAAGACTGAATCACAAGAGAAAGCTTCCAGACAAGTTCGAAGAGAAACTTATAAAAAAAGAGGAGAGAGTGAACGCCAGAAAAAGAGAATATGAAAGCCTCATCGCCAAAACAGATGACGGAAAGGAAAGGGCCATGAAGAGAATCGAGCGAGCCAAACTATCTTATAGAAAAGCTCTTCTGGAATACCAACTTTATAAGGATGTGTCTGAATGGAATCTGAACACGTCCCTTTCTTCGTACATCGACCCAAGACTTGTCGTAGACTATGCGAGAAGAAATGGGGTCAACATAGGACGTCTGTATTCTAGAAGTCTCAGGGAAAAGTTCAGCTGGGCCATACCGGACACCCTCCTCGAACCACGCCCTCAAAGGCTCTGACATCAAGTCCGAGCATAAGTTTTTCCTCTATAAAGCTGGAAACAGAGTTGAACAGTATCAAGTCATCCCTTCTATGTTGAGTCGGAGACAGATGATGATGTTTCTAAAGTTAGAGGAGAATTTCCTGCCGTCAAATCAGGAAACTGGCTTATAGACGATACCCAGACTATCAGCATACGAGTAGGCCTGATCCATCTCATCTCTAGACACCCTTCTGGCGATCCCCTTGTAGTTGTCCGGATACCTTTGTACAAGATAATCGGGATGATATTGTTCCATTATGTTGACCAACGCATTTGGTAGATTCTTCGAGACCCACTCGAGAATAGTCTTGGTACAGCACTCCAGGTGGCCGGGGAGAACCAGATGCCTCACAATCATGCTCCCATTTTCGTGGGCAAGCTTATGATTTCTTGAGACAACTTCAAAATAGTTGTTTACCTTAGAAAGTTGCCTTGCACAGCTGTCGCTTCCATATTTGAAGTCCGGAAGCCATATGTCAATTACATCGGATAAAAGCTTCATAGATTCCAAAGAGCAGTACATGTTACTGTTCCAAAGCAGGGGAACATTCGTGTTCAAAAGCTTCAAAGAAGACAGTATTGTATGAAGATTTGGCGTTGGCTCGCCTCCGACATAGTTTATGTTGGCAGCATCACCCTCCTTCAACTTCTGAGCTATCAACGCCAAAGTTCTCGGTGTGACGCTGGCGCCGTTGTCTGGGTCAGAGGAGATATCCCAGTTCTGGCAGTACACGCAGGGGCCGAAATTGCATCCTGCAAAAAATATTGTCCCAGAGCCGCCTACGCCTATCAGAGGCGCCTCCTCCCCGAAGTGGTGAAACCATGTCGCCACCTTAGGATCATATCCTACTCTACAGTAACCTTTTTCTCCAGCCTTTCGGTTTACAAGACATCTCCATTCACAAAAGCGACATCTTTCCACAATCCTGTCTGCCAAGGCAATCTTGACATCGATGAAGTTTGGTTCAGCCTTCTCAAATCCGACGGCTTCCTGTCCTTGCTCGACATCCTCGAGAAGCCTCGAGAATTCATCATGTAGTCTGTCATGAAGTCTCCAAAGGGATTCTTCATCAAGGCCTCTAGGGTTTTCGGATGGGATTCTCTTACATAGCATATACTTTGCGGGAGACTCATTATCCATGACCTTCCTGTACCAGGAAAGTCTACGTCTGACCTCGTGATCCCTCCAAACCGCCTCAGCGTCTGCTCTGAAGACGATCATGCCTCCTTCCGATAAGATAATGGACTGTTCAAAATATAAGAATTTGCGAACATTTTTTAAGCGGTGTCATAGAGGATTGCTTGGTGTGGTAGTGGGTTGGTTGAACGATGCCCCGAATGTGGGGCGGTAATGACATATGAGGTTTCTACAAAAAAGTACCTTTGCAAATCCTGTGGGCTTTACGTCACAAAAGAACAGATTCTTGAACTAAGAGATAAAGGACGTGAGGTTTCAGAGAAAGATCAAAAGAAAAGACGCCAGAACGAGGTACTTAGCTGGTGGCTTTCAAAGAAGTAGCATTGTAGGAGAATGACCTGCGTGAGCCTCTGCAGGATCGTAGGGATAGGAAATGAGCTGCTGATAGGAGATGTCGTGAACACCAACGCATCCTATATCGCCAGGTTCCTGAACCGACACGGCTATTTCGTCGACAAGATAACGTGTATAAGAGACAGATACGAGGCAATATCTGAAACCATATTAGAGGCGAAGAGGGACAACGTCAACTACCTTTTTACGACAGGAGGACTCGGCCCCACATACGACGACATCACGATGGAGAGCGTTGCCAAAACCCTAGGCTTCGACCTAGTCCTAAATGAGGAGACATTACTCAAGCTCCAGGCACGCGCCAAAGCAAGGGGACAGCCCTTCAACGATTCAATCAAGAAGATGGCATACCTTCCAAAAGGATGCAGGATGATCCCAAATGAGTTGGGTGCAGCACCAGGCGCGGACATCAATCTCGGGGGACTCAGGATATTTGTCCTGCCAGGCGTTCCCTTAGAGATGAAAGGTATGATCAAGAGCTACATATCTAAAACCCTGCCCAACCTTGGAAGATACTATCAGAAGAGACTCGTCCTCCAAGGCATAGGAGAATCAGGACTAGCTCAGACGATAGCAGAGATAGCCAGAACCTACAGAGACATATATATCAAGTCCCATCCAAGGCTAAAGAAAGGCAGATACTATATATCTCTCCACATATATGTGTACGACGTCACCTCCGAGCATGCGATCGAACACGTGAAGGAGGCTGCTGAGACGATAATCAGCCGATTCGCAGACTACATACAATAGGACAACCCTAAGAATTATTAACAGACAGGCCACTACTCTATAGCCAGATGTATCTGGTCTTTATAACCGGAACCGCTGGATCAGGAAAGTCAACGTTGGCTTCAGTCCTCAAAAGATGGTATGAAGAACGCGAGTCCGACGTCATAGTCTTGAACCTTGACCCAGGCGCCCTGAAGTTGCCCTATAAACCCGATGTTGACATAAGAGATTACATCGACATCAAGCAGATCATGGATGAATATGAACTTGGACCAAATGGCGCCCTGATCGCGGCATCAGACATGATAGCAGTCAACCTAAGCAACGTCAAGGAGGAAATAGAAGAGCAGAAACCAGACTATGTCATCGTCGACACCCCTGGACAGCTTGAGCTCTTCGCGTTCAGGGAAAGTGGACCCTATGTCGTGAACAACCTCAGCGAAGAAAACAAGCTGGTGCTCTTCTTATATGATTTTACAGTGGCATCTTCGCCGTTCAACTTCCTATCAACAGCGTTACTGTACAACTCGCTGAGGCTTAGACTCAACCTGCCACAGATTCCAGTCCTGACAAAAACCGACTTAAGTAAGATTCTCACAAGAAAGATCATGGACTGGTGCACAAAACCCAAGCTGCTAGAAGATGAGCTGGCAAAAGAAAAAGACAGCGAGAGATACCTGATCGCATATGAAATATTCAAGGCCTTCTCGAGACAGGCTCTGCTGCCAACACCGCTCCCCGTTTCCTCAATCACCTGGAACGGTATGCTGAACCTCGGTTCTGCCATCTCCAACATTCTAAGAGGGGGAGAAGAATATGAGGCTTAAGCCACTCGCAGCTGAAGCCAATAGGCAATAGATTGCATCACTGCCCACAGACCATCTGCAGCAGGACACAGGCCTGTTCGACAAGGGACGCCAACGTGAGAGCCCTCGGGCTACGGTCTCTTCCAAAAAACAAATGATTTATTTATGCATGTCTCGTTGACCTAGGCGAAGGAGCAAATTGGAGCCAGCAACAGAAGTTGTCGAATTAAGCGAGAACATTCAAGCCCTGTTCAACAAAAAAAGGGATCTTGTGAACGAATTCAACACTTTGAAGAACAAGATAGAGACGGTAAGAAACAGTGTCTGGACGCAGAAAAGAAAATTGAACAGCCTCTATGTAGAAAGAGAAAGATTAGACAAACGCTTCAATGAACTAGTTGAACTAAAGAGAAGACTTATCATAGAAAACACAGAGCGCCGTTCTACCCTAAACAAGAAGCTGTCACCTTCGAGAGATTCAAACCGAAGGCCATCCCTCGAAGAAATAAGTGGATTAGAGAGGAGACTTGAAAGCATTGAGTGGAAGCTTCAGACAGAGCCCAAGGCAAAGGGACTGGAACTAAAGTATGTAGAGGAAGCGAACAGACTCAGAAGGGAGCTCGCGAAGAAGAAGAAGGCTTTCGAAACCAGCGAGGAAATCAGACAACTGAAGCAGTTGATAGAAGAGAAAAGTGAGCAGATCGACAACATAAACGAGGAACTGGACGATATAAGAGCAAGGCTTGAGCAACTAAAGGCGGAAATCAAGCAGGAAAAAGACATACTCAATACCGCGACCAAAGAGGAGAATATGTTCTTTGACAAGATCACAGCCTTAAGGTCCGAGATAGAGAAGGTGCAGGCTGAGATCAACAAACTTATGTCACAGAAGAAGATCGTGGTAGGCAAGATCAGGGAAAAACAGAATAGCCGTTACCAGATGGCAATGGAGAGAAGGAAGGCGATAGTGAAGGAGGAACTGCGGAAGAAGGTTGAGAGAGGAGAGGGACTTACATTTCAAGAGCTCCAACTATTATACGACGAAGGCGAATGGAACACATAAGGCTGAAGGCTAAAGATTAATACCCGTATCGGGGAATGCTACCTAATGGCAAGATATAGGCTAGAGAGAGGCTACGTTCACTTGATAACCGGAGACGGCCCAGGAAAGACCACCGCCGCCATTGGACTGGCAGTCAGAGCCCTGGGAAACGGCTTAAGAGTCTGCATCGTACAATTCATGAAGAACCAGCATTGGAGAACTGGGTATGGCGAGATCAGATTCTTCAAGAGGACAAGAAACGTTGAAATCAGACAGTTTGGGACAGGCTCGTTCATAAAAGAGGGAAGCTACTCTTCAGCCGACGCCAAACTCGCAGAAGAAGGCTTAAAGTTCGCAAAAGAAAAGATGCTTTCTGGAAAATATGATTTGATAATTTTGGACGAAGCCAACGTCGCACTTGACTTCGGCCTAATAGACCTAGAACAAGTCCTATCTCTGATCAGATCGAAGCCGACACAATTGGAGCTCATATTGACTGGAAGAAACGCGCCCAAAGAACTCTATGATGTCTCAGACTATGTTGTGTCGATTGATTCTATAAAACATCCCTACGACAGGGGAGTCGAAGCCAGAAGGGGAATAGAATATTGAAGAGACAACCTCATCGAAGGAGGATAAGTCAAACATATTCGTCTAGAATGCAAAGTTTTTAATTGATTAGATCTTATGTGCAATAGATGAGTAGCGCGGCCCAGACAAGACTCCTCGTATTATGTGTTGACAGAGACAACGACCTATTCGAGAAGACTGGAATTTCTTCACCGGTCATAGGCAGAGACGCATGCCTAAAGGCAGCGGAGGCGCTGGCTCTTGCCGACCCTGAAGAAGCCGACGCTAACGCCATCTTTGCAGCGATAAAGGAATATGACACCCTAAAGTCGAAGGGATTCGCCCCCGAAGTCGCAATAGTAACTGGAAAATTCGCTGGAGGGGTAGAATCGGATGCGAAGGTCCGCGACGAGCTCATGCAGGTGAAGGCAACGTTTCCGGTTGAAGGAGTCGTCTTCGTAAGCGATGGATTCGAGGACGAATACCTTCTGCCCATAGTCCAAACCATAATCCCCATCTTCTCAGTGAGAAGAGTTGTGATCAAGCACAGCGGGCGTGTCGAGGAATCCTATGTCGTCCTCGGAAAATACCTCAAGATGCTTATCTTTGACCCAAGATATTCGAAATACTTCCTGGGGATCCCTGGGCTATTCCTGCTAATATTCGCAAGCCTGATCCTCGTCGGCTTCGTGAACCAGGCGATGCTAGGCGCACTCTTCTTTGTTGGAATACTCTTGACGATAAGAGGATTCGGCGTCGACGCCCTGCTCGGGAAAGCCAAGAAGCTTTCCCCCTCAAGCTACATACGAGTCTTTTCGGTACTCGGCATGATCATCATGTTCATCGTAGCATTCTATCGAGGGTTCACTGCGATCGGCCTAACGCCTGAATACAAGATCGTCGCCAGCGACCCTTCAAGGCTGCCAGAGTTCCTTTCCCTCTTATCAGGCCTAATGATAGAAAACGGCCTCCTCTACATGTGGATAGGTGGGGGAATATACTATATGGGACACATCCTCTACACATTCATCAGAGAGAGCCTATACAGGGCTTTCAAGTACACGGTCGGAATAATCACGCTGATCCTCCTATACTTTCCACTGATGGAGCTTTCACAGGTCCTGAAGGATCCAACCAGAAGCCCCTTCTCAGTCGTCTCAACACTGCTCATGGGACTGGCGCTCTTGTTCGTGATCCTCTCGTTCGCTTACCTGAAGATTGCCGAAAGAAGGTCGAAATAGGCGGGTGCACGATGTTCAAGAAGATACTGGAGATATTGGGGGCCTACAAGGTCTACGAATATTGGTTGAACAGGCAGATCAGAAACAAGCCCATCCCATCTCACGTGGGCATAATCTTAGATGGGAACAGGAGATGGGCTTCTGAAAAAGACCTTGACCCCTGGTTTGGACACGAAAAGGGTGCAGAAAAGGTTGAGCAGCTTCTCGACTGGTGTTCAAAGCTTAAAGTCAAGTCTGTAACGTTGTACGCCTTTTCCACCGAAAATTTTCGAAGGACAAAAAGTGAAGTTGAGGAAATCATGCGTATAGCCAGGGAAGAGTTCAGGAAAATCCTAACTGACGAACACATACACAAAAACAAGGTGCGTATCAAGGTTATCGGCAGATTGAACCTGCTCCCAGAAGATTTGAGACATCTGATAAGAGATGTCGAAGAATCAACGAAAAACTATAACGAATATTTCCTAAACGTAGCCTTCGCCTATGGAGGAAGAGCCGAAATCGTGGATGCCGCCAGAAAAATAGCTGAAAAAGTTAGGAATGGCGAACTGAATCCAGAAAGTATTAATGAAGAAACCTTTGAAAAACACCTCTATACTTCCCACATGCCGAAGCAAGACCCAGACCTCATAATTAGGACGTCCGGCGAAGAGAGGTTAAGCGGCTTCCTACTTTGGCAGTCAGCCTACAGCGAACTCTGCTTTCTTGACGTCTACTGGCCAGCGTTTCGCAGAATCGATCTCTTGAGGGCAATAAGGACTTATCAGCAAAGGAAAAGAAGGTTTGGTCGTTGACACTCTCCTCGACTGAAAGTCGGGAGCCTTCTCGCCGAATCTAGTAATCAAATTACGGGTTCGCTCTATAGCTTTCGCTTCTTTATCCTCCAAAGCTCGTCAACAGGGCTCTTGTCAACAGAAACCTTCCTGCCATCTCTCACCAGTATCCTATCTCCATCAGAAAAACTTCCGACTTCCGCAACCTGAATACCTTTGTCTCGCAAGGCTTCCTTCACATAATCTTTACCCTTTGAGTCGACGGACATGAGCAAGACACCTGAACTTATCAGCTTAAGTGGATCGATTCGTAGAGTTCTACAGATGAGTTTGGTCTCTTGAGCCACAGGAATCTTCTCCGCGTCCAATATGAAGCCAACCTTCGATGCAACACTCATCTCGTAGACACCACCTAGCACCCCGCCTTCCGTTGGGTCATGCATAGCGTGAACCCATCCAGTGCCAAAGGCAACTTCAGCCGCATCAACGACACTTATTTCTTCGATCATGCTCCTGGCATTCTCCAGCGTCACCGCACCAAGATGGGCAAGTTGCCTTCGATAGTCACTAGCCAAGATACTTGTACCCTCCAAGCCAGCTGTCTTGGTCATAAGAATAACATCGCCAGAGCGGGCGTTACTAGATGTTACATACCTTTCTGCGAAAGTGAATGATGTTATGACGAGGATCGTCTGATCGATACCCTTGGTTGTCTCTGAGTGGCCGCCAACAACCGAAATTCCAAGCTTCAAGCAAGCTCTATTTATCTCATCCGTGATAAGGGAAAGAGATGCCGTGTCCTCACTCTCTGAAAGCATCATGACGTTAACCAAGAACCTTGGCCTGTTGCCGCTTGTCGCCACATCATTTGCGCTCACGTTTACAGCATACCAGCCAATATTCCTTCTTACACCAGTGATCGGGTCTGTTGACACAATCAGATAGCGGTCCGAGCACCGGATTACGGCAAAGTCGACACCGACAGCCGCAGACTGAACGACATCCTTGTCGCCAACCCCAACATTGGACAGAACATACTTCCTCAACGTTGCCTCATCAAGTTTGCCATAGACTTTCATTTTCTCCACTTCAGACAGGAAGAGGCTATTCTTTATATCTTATTATATTGCCACTTCACCCTACCATAGGCGATGGAGAATGCCATGCACAGTTATAGTTGGCGGATTCTTTGGAGACGAAGGAAAGGGGAAGATAGTGTCTTTCTTGGCGGTGAAGGACAACCCCAAGATAGCTGTAAGAGGTGGAGTTGGACCAAACGCTGGGCACACAGTCGTCTTTAGACAGAAAGAGAACAAATTGAGAATGCTTCCAAGCGCCGTCATAAACGAAGACACAAAGTTGATGATAGGCGCCGGAGTCCTAGTCGACCCCAATGTCTTAATGAGAGAGATAGAGTTATTCAATGCAGGCGGAAGGATTACAGTCGACAGCCAATGCGGTGTTATAGAAGAAAAGCACATCGAGAAGGACAGGTCTGACGCCTACCTGAAGGGAAAGATTGGAACCACAGGCACAGGCTGTGGGCCAGCAAACGTCGAGAGAATAATGCGGACAGGTAAAGTCTGCAGGGAGATACCCATGCTCGCAAAGTACGTCGGAGACGTATCATACCAAGTCAACACAGCCATCTCAAAAGGTGAAACAGTCCACGTTGAGGGAACTCAGGGAACATACATATCCCTATATCATGGAACTTACCCGTACGTTACCTCGAAGGATGTTACCGCATCGGCGATATGCGCCGATGTCGGAATAGGACCGAAGGCCGTTGACGACGTCATCGTAGTATTCAAGGCATATGTCACAAGAGTTGGAGCAGGCGAACTTCCGGGTGAGCTTACAGAACAGGAGGCAGAAAAAAGAGGGTGGCTCGAGAGAGCCACAGTGACAGGAAGAACCAGAAGAAGCGCTCCCTTCAACTATCAGCTGGCAAAAAGAGCGGTTATGCTCAATTCAGCCACACAGATAGCAGTAACCAAGTTCGATATCCTGTTTCCAGCCGCAAAGGCAGCCAAAGAATTTTCTTCGCTGCCTGCGGAGGCGAAGAAGATGGTGGAAAAGATCGAAGACGAGACGAAAACGCCTGTTTCGATCATCAGCACAGGAGCTGACACAGAAGCTACAATCGACAGAAGAAAGGAGCTTGGTCTACTCTAGAGAAAGCGTGAAGCCTAACAAACACAAACCAGAACCAATATCGCTGGCAAAGAAGATTGAGTAAGCTAATAAACCCTTTCCACCATGACCTTAAGGTGAAGCGACTAGGATGGCAAATTCCAAATTCGAAAAATTAAAGGATAAGATTTCAGACTTTCAAGCCTACGTAAAGGAGAAGAAAGGCTTTGAGGGAAAGATCAACGGCGACTCTATCGATTTCCCAGAAATGAAGCCTTCTGAGCTAAAGCAGCTTCTGAAGAAGTACCTCCACAAAGAAAAGCTTGAAGAAGACTACCGTATTGTCTCCAAGTCTGGCACAATGACCGTTGTAGAGAAAAAATATTATGAGGCTGAAGACTGAAATCTGCCACCAAGAACAGCCGACTTGAGCAGACGAACAACACCCCCTCTATCCACCGAAGTAGGGAAGCGGGCCACAAAAGCATTAGATAAGTTTTTTAGATAACATATACTGACACAAGAAGGAATCAGATGACATTCGAAGCCTTCAGAAGAGAGGTGGAGAAAGATCTCTTGGACGCATTGAACAAGACAGGGTATGCAGTCGACTATGTGCCATTGGAGGAACCACCCAGACCAGAATTCGGGGACCTATCTACGACAGTCGCCTTCGAGATATCAAAGAAGACGAAGAAGAAGGCTGTCGAAATAGCAGACGAACTATGTTCCACAATAAACACCTTCAAGAGGAATCTGGTAGATGAGGTCTCTGTCGCTCTTCCAGGATACATAAACTTCAGACTGAACAGGACAAGGTTTACGACATCAACTCTTCACCAGCTGATGAGAGAAAAACTGGAAGGCGTAGATGTCGGAAAGGGTAAAAGAGTTATAGTTGAACATACAAGCGTAAACCCAAACAAGGCGCTTCACATAGGTCACCTTAGAAACGTCATAATAGGGGACGTAATACAGCGCCTACTGAGATTTACAGGCCACGATGTCGTAGTCTTGAATTACATAGATGACTCAGGCCTACAGGTAGCCGATATAGTGGTGGGATTCAAGTACCTGGGTTTCCCAGAACAGCCTACAACACCTGACACAAAATTCGATCAATACTGTGGAGACCATGTGTACGTTAGAGTAAACCAGATCTATTCCGAGAAACCGGAGACAGAGCAGTATAGAAGAGCTGTACTCAAAGAAATGGAGAACCAGAACTCAGAAATCTCCCAATATGCGAAGGCAGTCACCGAACGAGTCCTGCTAGAGCAGTTGAAGACATGCGCGAGGATCGGAGCCTTCTATGACTGCCTGAACTTCGAGTCCCACATCATGGCTTCAGGCATATGGCCCAAGGTCTTCGAGATGATGAAAGAAAGAAAGCTTGTGGTCTACGAACAAAAAGGAAAAAACGCCGGATGTTGGGTTATAAAATCCTTGGACGAACAAGACAAGGTCCTAATCAGAAGCGACGGCACCGCAACCTACATCGCTAAAGACATACCTTACGCAGCGTGGAAACTTGGCCTAGTAGAAGACTTCTTCAATTATGAGAAGTTCATAGTTCAGGCAAACGGTAAGACACTTTGGAGAACAACCCTTTCAGGGGGGGTGAAGGAGCATCCGATCTTCAACAACGCGGACGTCGCAATAAACGTGATAGACGTGAGACAGTCTTGGCTTCAGAAGATCATCGCAAACATCCTAAAAAAGTTCGGAGAAGAAGCAGAGAAGAAATCGTACATACACTTAGGCTACGAAATCGTCTCCTTGAGCAAGGAGACAGCCTCAGAGCTCGGCATCAAGGTTGAAGACAAAGACTTCGTTCACATGTCCGGACGCGCGGGCATCTACATCAACGCAGACTACGTCATAGATAAACTGAAGAATCTTGCATACCAAGGGACAAGGGAGAGAAACCCTGGCGCCGACGAACAATGGTTGGATCAGATCTCAACCTCTCTAGCCGTTTCAGCGATAAGGTTCAGCCTGATAAAACACGACATCGGAAAGATCCTAGTCTTCGACCTCAACGATGCCTTGAAGCTTGAGGGCGAAACAGGACCATATCTCCAATACACGTTCGCGAGAGCGTCGAGAATCCTCGAAAAATACGGTGAAGAAGTCAAGGAAGCTGACACAATAGACCGGTTGAATGAACCGGAAGAATATGCGCTTATCAAGGAACTTTCGAAGATAGAGACTGTCTTAAAGGAGGCCGCCGGCAATCTTGCGCCAAACAAGTTAGCCGAATACGCGTACACGATCTGCCTACTATTCAACACCTTCTATGAGAAGCATCAAGTACTGCATGAACGAGACTGGGAGAAGAGGCGGCAGAGGCTGATTATGGTGAACGCCTTCGCCAACGCCCTCAAGATACTCATGGACATTCTGGGACTGGAAGTTCACAGACGCATATGAATATAGATCAGAGACCGTACCTTCCCAATATTAGGTCTATGTCTTTACGTGCCTTGCCAGAAAGCTTTGACCTAAGATCATTTCCATGCGAGTCTTGAGTGACTAGAAGTGGACCGAAATCCTTTACTTCAACAACCCATAGAGCTTCGGCGCTGCCGAGGTCATCGAACATCATCCTGTTCACCTTCTTTATCTTGGATACAGCGTAAGCCGAAGCACCTCCTGAAAGTTCACAGTAGAAGGCGCCATGCTTTTTCAAGGAAGCCCTTCCGATGTCTCCGAAACCACCTTTGCCTACGAAGGCTGGAGTATGATACTTAACCAAGATGGCGTCGATGAACCCCTCCATTCTCACACTGGTCGTTGGCCCAGCAGCCAAGAAGACATATTTTTTTCCAGCCAACTTGGCTATTGGCCCACAGTGGTAGACAGGGAGCCCCACTATATCGTTGAGAATCGAACTGCTTTCTGAGAGCCGTTTGTGCGCCTGGTCTCTCGCTATCACCAAGTCGCCATTTAAGTAGACGATGTCGCCGATCGCAAATTCTTTCGACCTCTTATTCAATTCTCTGGTATCGACAAATATGCCCATGGACTTCACCAACATATCCTGTCAAACCCGTCGATCTTCCTAATCTGTATTCTTCTCAGAGCCCAGCAGCTATATGTTATAGCAACAGGCATCATCGCAATATGTGTGTCAATTGTCCTAATCTTGACATCCAAGACGCTGGTTTCACCACCTAAACCCAATGGGCCGATGCCCAGAGAATTCAAGGCATCCAGAAGCCTCTTCTCCCAATCAGATATCTTCCTGTCCCCACTCCTTTCTCCAATCTTAGAAAAGAGCGCCTTCCTCGATTCCAATACTGCGCCAAGCGGTGATCCTCCAACGGCGATACCCAAAATTGAGGGCGGACAGATCCTTCCACCGGCATCAAGGGTCTTCTCTAGCACAAACCTGTTGATTTCGTGGAAGCCTGTTGAAGGCAGGAACATTTTCAGAACAGTATAGTTTTCGGCTCCCGCGCCCCTAAGCATAATCTTTATCGAATCTTCTTGTTCAATTCCAAGATATACTTCAGGCTCACCAGATCCGACGTTGTCTTGAACTGGAGACCTGGTGATAGGAGAGACAAGATTCTGTCTAAGCTTACCCTCTCTTGTAAGTTGCACTATCGCCGACTCCAAAGCCTCCTTTATTTCCTGGTGGTATCTGATGTATTCGCCGTTAATGAAGACTGTTAGAAGGCCGGTGTCCTGACATATTGGCAGACCCCTCTTAGAGCTGATATCTATGCTCTTGACTATCGTCTCCAACTGACTTCTAGCCGTTTCCCGCGTCTCTCTCCTTAAAGCTTTACCTAAGGCTTCATATACATCAGGAGGCACTTCAGTCGCCATCTTCAAAATAGCCTTCCCCATTATCACCTTGAACTTGTCCATTTTTGACAGAATATCATATCTTTGGCACATTATTATTTTTATCCTCTAACCACACAAGGAGATGCGTTATGACCTGGCAAGATTCAGACATCGACAGACTGGCTCTATTGACAAAAGAGCAGGTGGAAGAACTTAAGAAGGAGAAGATATACACCAGTCTACAGCTTCTACTTGCTCCATCACATCTGCTGGAGAAGCACTTCGGCAAAGAGGAGCTTGCAACCGTCCTTTCTATGCTACAATCCCAGGTAAATGGATTCTATCGAATTCTGGGCGCACATGACATTGTAAGGGTAAGCACAGGCTCTAAGTCTCTTGACGCAAAACTTGGAGGCGGAATCACATCCGGCCAGATAACTGAGATATGTAGCGAACAAAGGTATCCGAGGACCCTATTCTGCTACAGTGTGCTGCTTAGGTTTCTTAGAGAACATGAAGACGCAAGAGTCCTATATAATGATCCTTCAACCAAGTTTAGACCGGAGAAATTGTGTGAGCTAGGATCCCATTACTACCTGAGCCAGCGGGAGATATTGGACAGGATCCTCGTATTTAGACCATACAATATAATACAGCAGATGGAGATCTTCGAGATATATGACAGCAATCTGAAGGCTTCTAGAAACAAGCTGATAATGGTCGATGGACTGGGAGACTTCTTCAAGTTTGCAGCCGAAAAGAAGAATATCATCTATCACAAGATAAAGGCAATGGAGAACTTCATGCTGAGACTGAATCATCTTGCAGCCCGGGAGGGAACAATAGTCCTCCTATCAAACAGCACCATAGAAAGATTCAAAGACAAGACCATCGTCCCAGAATCTGACAAGATAATAGGCGAATCGATCAAGACAAATATCCTCTTGCACAGAAGAGAGGATGCAACATGGGAGGCGAAGGTCATGTCAAGTGGAGAATCCTGCTCCGTCCAACTCAGCCTATCCGAATATGGCTTCGGTGACACAATTTGATAGAGAATATTGAAGAGATAATCAAGTTGATAGAAGACAGTAGATGGGATGAGGCAAGAGAGCTTGCAAGAGGCTCCCCGGGAGCCTTACAGGCCATAAACGCCATCAAGAACCTTACAAGAAATGGTGTAGTGGAAAAGGAGGATCTGGAGAAGATAAAGGGCTTAAAGGCGAACATCTTGAACATGATACAGTCACGGTGGCTGTCGGAGTTCGACGTAGAGTACTTCACCCTCATATTCGCCTACATCGAACACGTCAACGGGAAGATCAGATGAAGTTGACGTAGTGCAGGGTATAGTAGAGTATCCAAGAAAAAAGGGACAGCATGATGTAGGTTCCAATCCCCGTCATGATCAGAGTACTTCTGTCAACAGGCTTGTTGCCGAATATTATATTCTTTCCGATATAGTATGAGATCAAGTACACCCATATTATGAGAAGGACTCCATAATACGCTGTCTCATCTGCGAAGTTCATTATCCCCGAAACCAGGCCTGCTAGGACAGCTAGGCCTGCCCTTGTCCAGAATAGTTTATTGCTATCCGTCATCATATCTCTGCGGCCTCCACGATGCATCCTCCAGCACTCAGCAACATAGAACTATTTCACCAAGTAAGGTGGCTTAACCGCAGTCTTAAAGATTATTACGTTAATAATGTTTACTGGGTTGCAGAGGACACGATACTGATAAGACTACATCATCCATCGAAGCCTGAAAAGCGCCTTGTCATAGAATCAGGCAAGGCTGTATGGGTTACGGACACGAAACTCGAGGGAGAAGACGTTGACAGCCTACTCAGCGTATTCAGAAAGAAGCTGTACAGGGGAAAGATAGATTCAGTATCTCAACCGGGATCTGAGCGGATCGTCTACATAGACTTCACCGGATGCGAATCAAAGAGGCTTGTGGCTGAATTCTTCGGCGCCGGAAACATAATATTACTCGATGACGAAGACACGATATCAGCAGCCATCAAATACTATGAGACAAGACATAGGAAGATACTGGTTGGCTTAAGATATGAGCTGCCGCCAAGCAGAGGAATCGACCCCATGAAGGTTAAAAAAGAGCATCTGAATCCACTCCTTTCATTCAACGAAGACTTTAGGAGGTGGATAGGAAAGACCCTCTCACTTCCAAAGAAGTACATAGACACACTTCCATCACTTCTTAACGTACCCTCTGGCACTACAGGAAAACAGTTGGATGAAGATAAGACAGAAAGGCTGGTTACGATCTTCCACGGCTTCTTCGAAGAAAACTCAAGCTATCTCAAACCGACCATCTACTTAGAGGAAGGTTCTGCCGTGGACTTCTCTCTCTACCCACTAGATTCGGTCAACCTCACAGCGGTAGAGGTTGAAGATGTAAACGCTGCCATAGACGCCGTGTACACGACAAGCTGTCTCAAGAGGAGAGAGCAGCTGCTTCTGCATCCAATACATAAGGAGCTGGAGGGCTTAAAGAAGACGATAGAAGGTCTGGAGGGAAAAAAAGAGAAGCTTGAAGAGCAAAAGAAGACCTTAGCCGACATAGCGAAGAAAATAAACGACAGCATAGGACTCTACTATCAAGACAGAGCCCAATTCGAGAAAACACTCTATCCAGCCAAAGTTGACAACATGAGCTCTGAAATTGTATGCGGAGACTTCAGGATAGAATTCGATCAACGCAACCCTCTGAGGACAAGCTCAGAAGTCTTCAACAGATCCAAAGCTATCTCGAATGAGATATCAAAGTTGGATTCCACAATAAGCAGCCTCAAGAAAGAACTTCAGAGAGTAGAGGAAAAAATGAGGTCGAAGAAGGGCATGGCGGCAAGAAAGACGTTGAAGGCCTTCGAGAAAGAATGGTTCGAAAGATACCGATGGTTCTACACTTCAGAAGGCCTCCTAGCTGTTGGAGGAAGGGATGCGTCATCAAATGAAGCTATAATAAAAAAGCATCTGGAGGATGATGACATAGTCTTCCACGCGGAGTTCACAGGAGCCCCATTCTTCGTGATCAAGAACGGAAAGAAAGCCACCGAACCGAGCATAAGAGAAGTAGCCCTAGCAGCAGCAGCTTACAGCAACCTGTGGAAGATCGGGGCATCAGCCGGCGAAGCCTACTGGGTTTACAGGGATCAGGTTAACAAGTCAGCACCCTCCGGACAGTATATGGGAAGAGGCGCGTTCATGATCACAGGCAAGAGAAACTACATAAAGAACCTACCGCTTGAAATCGCGATCGGCACAGTCAAGGTGAAGGACCACTACTCCATAGTAGGCAGCCCTCTGCAGGCCATCAAGAACCACTCGGAAGCCTACGTCCTCGTATGTCCTGGAAGAGAGGATAGAGTCCACATTGCGAGAAAGATCAGGACGCTCTTTGTCGAAAAGATGAAGCTCTCCGACATAGCGAAGACGACTTCATTGGATGATATTATAAGAGCACTGCCTCCAGGAGGCTGCAAGATCAAGACCTAGAATAGGGCCAAGGAAATATTTTTGTACTTCTAATCCTAACCAAGCGTCGACAAGCCTGACATGGAAACAAGCACAGCGAATCCGGCAAACATAACCGTAAGAGAGGTGATGAATAGCCCAGTTATTACAGGCAGCCCTGAAGATACAGTAAGAAGGATTGCACAAAAGATGACCGAAAACGAAGTCGGAAGCATCGTGATAGTTGAAAACGGAACTCCCGTGGGAATGGTCACCGACGGCGACATAATCTACAGGGTGGTATCCACCGGCCGAAATCCGGACCAGACAAAGGCACGGGAGATCATGAGCACCCCCATCTATACGGTCGAAAGCGAGGCAAAGGTCGTCGACGCAGCAAGATATATGAGAAAGAAGAAGGTTAAACGTGTGGGCGTGACATACAAGGGGAAGATAGAGGGAATACTATCGATATGGGATATAATTTCGATAACCCCCGAGCTTGTCGAGATATTTTCAGAGAAGCTGAACATACAGACTTCGTCTATGGGGTCCCAAAAGGGGACAATATACATGGCTGGATACTGTGATCTCTGCTCAAGATGGTCCGACACACTCGTGGAATCCGACGGAAAATACCTCTGTGAAGAATGTAGAACCGAATAATGTAAGGCCACCCCAACCATGCTAGGCGAAGACAGGCCTACTACCGCTCAGGTCTTGAGGACAGAAACAGTTTTTAATAACCTGACAGACAATTAGAATGTGTTAGACTTGACGTCGGTAAGTGACTTTATGACAAAAAACGTTTTCGTTGTCAAGCCCAACGACACCCTCGCAAGAGCCAAGAACCTGATGATTTCAAAGAAGATAGGGCGACTGGTTGTACTTGATGGAGAAAAGATTGTCGGCATAATAACACGGCAAGACCTAGCAAGAGCCTTCCTCTCACCAAAGCCCTCTTCAAGAGCAAGACCGATAGATCAACTTCTTGTTCTCCACTTCATGAAGAAGAGGACGATCACATTAGAATACAACGCTGACATAAGCGAAGCGGCCAAGATAATGTTGGAAAAAGACATCGGAGGCGTCCCAGTAACATGGGGAGGAAAGCTAGCAGGCATAATAACAACCCATGACATAACAAGATATGTCTCACAGTTTCCTAGAGGGGGGCTGACTGTAAAGGACTACATGAGCAAAAACGTTGCCTTCGCTTCCCCCTTCCACAGCATAAGCCACGTCGCCAACCTGCTATTTAGGAACCCTGCCCATCGAGTCATAGTCTTGGACCGCGAGGGAAAGCCTGTTGGAATAATTTCACCCGCCAACTTGGCCTTTATCAAGTTTGCACCCATCAGGAAGGTGCCATCAAAGCGCTCTGTCGAAAAAGGTGGCCTGCCAACACATGACAGAGTAAGCTATGTTTCGATAGCCACAGCCGAGGACATGATGTCCAGCCCAGTAATCATCGCCCACGAGGACGACAGCATACAGACAGCGGCCTCCGTGATGGTCGCTAAAGACATTGGGGCATTACCGGTCCTGGATCATGAGGGGCATGTGAGTGGCATCTTCTCCAAGAAGGAGGTGATGGCTATTGCCGCAAAGAAAGGATAGCCTGAAGTCCATCATCCTCCCCAAGGTGAGCATACTATCTAAGTCCGAAAAGATTTCCATGATGTTCTATGAGCTGAAGAAGACCAAACTCGACAGAATCCTCGTCAGGGATAAAGACCGCCTAATAGGTGTCGTGACATTACGGGACATATTCATGAAGCTTGCCTCGAAGAAATTCAGCAACATATCTCCGTCCTCACTCAGCATAGCCGCGTTCACCACAGAGAGGCTAACATGCGTCAAATCAACAGACACTCTAGGGGACGCAGTTGAAATCATGGCGCGGGAGAACTTGAGCGCATTACCAGTCCTAGGCCCAGAGGGAGACGTCGTTGGAATACTGACAAAAAATCGCCTAATAGATCTCCTATGTCAAGAACTTAAAGGAAAGGTTGAGGATTACATCGTCAGAATAGGATATAAGGTTGGTGGAGAAACAACCCTCTCCACACTGATAAACGATATACTGAAGAACAAAGACGTAAGGGAGTTCGCTGTCGTACAAAACAATATGCCATTAGGTGTGGTTGGAGAAAAGGAACTGTCACAGTTCCTTTTCAAGTACCTTTCAAACGATCAAATACATCACATGAAGAGCGCTCTTCAAAAGTATGTTGCAAACGACATAATGACCCTTATCGCAGAACCGTTGAGGCTCCAAGATCCAGTTCAGAAGGCAGCAAACCTAATCTCGAACACCAACCTAGTCATATATCCAGTCGTCAAAGGAGAGGCCTTCGCTGGAGTGATCAGGAGAAGAGAACTATTCAATCAACTCTTATCATGATATCTAGTGGTATTATTGCTGACTAGGATCGTCAACGGCAAGGTCTGGCTAAATGGGAAGATAGTCCAGAAAGACATAATCATAGAAGAGGACACAATAAAGGAACTGGTCAGAAAGTCGCAGCACGCCAACGTGGACCAGGTACTTGATGCAGAAGAAGCCCTGATCCTCCCCGGCCTAATAGACAGCCACACACACCTGAGAGACGGACTTCAAGCCTATAAAGAGGACTTCGTCAGCGGCACAAGCGCGGCTGTAGCCGGCGGATTCACTTTGGTCATGGACATGCCGAACAGCATTCCTCCAATTTCAACCCCTCAACGTTTGATGGAGAGAATCAGCCTTGCAAGTCAACGAATACTATGTGATGTAGGCTTCCATGGCATGCCAACGAAGCTTGAATCCATATCATCTCTTAAGAAGGCAGGATGCATAGGATACAAGATATACACCCACAGAGCCTTCGAGGGCGAAAGCTTCTCTACAAAGCAGCGCCTGCTACTACTATTCGAAGAAGTTAGCAAAACAAACATCCCGCTCTCAGTACATGCAGAGGACCCAAGTCTACTCACAGAACTAACGGGAGACTACGACGCCGAAGACCACGCGAGAGCACATCCAAGAGAAGCGGAGAACTCGATGGTGAACACCGTCATGGAAGTAGCGAGGATGTTTCCTGTCAAGACCCGGATATGTCATGTTACAACTTCAGAGAGCCTCCAGACGATATCTCGCACAAAACACTACAATAGCAACGTCTACTCAGAAGTCACACCCTGCCACATCACCTTCGACAAGTCTGTCTACACAAGCTGCTGCAAGATCTGCACAGTGGAACCACCATTCAGAGAGCACTCGGACCTAGTCTATCTGAGAAACTCGCTTTGGAGTGGTGAAGTTGACATAATCGGAACCGATCATGCACCACATTCTCAGACAGAGAAGGCCTCTGGGAGACCTCCTCCAGGCGTCCCCAACCTTGAAACCGCCGTCCCAGTCTTGCTCACACTGGCGAAGAAGGGATATATACCCCTCTCAAAGACCATCGAAGGCCTCACAGCCAAACCAGCAAACTTCTTCATACTGGAAGACCGCGGCTCAATAGAGAAGGGAAAAAAAGCCAATCTCACATTCGTAAAGTTCGTCCCACAGTATGAGATAGATCCGGCAAGGTTCTACTCGAAGGCTAAATTTTCGCCATTTCAAGGATTCAAGGCAGAGGCTGCAGTCGTCAGAACAATAGTAAGGGGAGAAACAGTCTACACGAGAGAAGAGGGAGTCCTAGACATCAGAAAAGGCGAGGTAATAGGAAGACAATGAAGTTCATAGTCGACTGCATGCATGGCAAGCTAGCTCGAAAGATGAGGATATACGGATACGATACCGCATACGATGCTAGCCTAGAAGACGACACCATCCTTGAGATAGCTAGAAGAGAGCGGAGGACAATCATAACCTCAGACCAGAACCTGATAGAACGAGCGCTTTCACAGAACATAAACGTCGTCAGGGCACCCTTAGACAGCGACCTGTCGAGGATGATGAAGATATTTAAGACATGTGGACTGAAGCCGAAACTGAAACCTGAGAGTTCTCGTTGCCCCATCTGCAACTCCACACTGAAAAAAGCCAAGAAGACTGAGGTAGCCGGTGTCCCAGAGAGGATCCTGAAGAAAAGAAGAAGCTTCTATAAGTGCCCAAGATGTGGAAAAGTGTACTGGAAAGGTTCACACTGGAAGAGGATAATGGATTTCGAGGAAACACTTAAGAGACGACTGGGGGCGTCTTAGGTAGGTGACGACCAAATCTTGGAGCTTTCAGATGAGGATGGAAGACTGCTAATCGAGTTGGCGAGGAAGGCGATAGAGGAGCGAGTGAACAAGGGCTCAAGATACATTCCTCCAGAAGAGATCAGAAGGAGGTTCTCGAAAGAATATGGCGTCTTCGTTACCATAAACCGCTTCAAAGACGGAGAGAGAGAATTGAGGGGGTGCATAGGCTACCCGCAGCCTGTTCTCCCACTGGCCGACGCAGTGGTCGACTCAGCCATCTCCGCCGCAACAAGAGATCCACGTTTCAGTCCGATAAAGAAAAATGAATTGGACAAAATCGTCGTCGAAGTAAGCGTCTTGACACCACTTCAGCTAATTGAAGTCAAGTCCCCACTGGAGTATCCAGAGAAGATAAAGGTTGGCGAAGACGGTTTAGTGTTCGAATGGGATTGGGGATCAGGCCTCCTTCTTCCACAGGTAGCCGTCGAATACGGCTGGGACGCCAGCGAATTCCTCGAAAACGTCTGCATGAAGGCAGGAGCCTCACCAGACTCATGGCTGAGAAAAGACGTCAAAATATACAAATTTAATGCTATAGTCTGGGAAGAGACCGAGAAGGGAAAAGTGGTTAGGAAGAAGCTGTAGACTCCCAAGTTTCAGCTAGAAAGAATCGACTTCAAAGGAGATGCTAGAAGTAGGTCACAAGTAGAAATAGACTCTAGAGCGGTCAGCAAATAGAAAAAGACAGGCAACAGATTCTGCTTCAAGCCGCATGTGAAAGATCGAGAAAACCATGAGCGGATTAAGTCCTATGACAGATGTTAAAATCTTAAATTCACAGCATTCCGATAGACTGCGAATGAGTACACGATTTAAAGTTGGCGGCAGAACTCATACAATCGCAGAACTGATCTCCGGCCGAAGAGAGCAACAGACAACCATCTTAGGCTGGATCCAAAACAAGAGCACTGTAGGAGGTGTAGTCTTCCTCACGATAAGAGACGGCAGTGGCTACATCCAAACCACGGTCAAGAGAGAAAACGTCACAGCACAGGCCTTCGAAGAGGCCAAGAATATTACAATAGAGTCGGCGGTGAAGATAAGTGGGGCCACAAAACTGGACAAGAGAGCCCCAGGCGGCCTAGAAGTCGTAGCCAAGGAGCTGGAAGCAGTGGCCCGATCTGACGTATGGCCGATAACAAAAAGTGCCGTGAAATCTTCATCCTTCCTCTATGACATAAGACACCTATCCATCCGAGGAAGAAAGGCTTCATCGGTGATCAAGATAAGGTCCAAAATCGTAGAGGCAGCCGCAGACTACTTCTTCAAGAATGGATTCTATCTCATCAGCGCACCATCCATTGTACAGTCCGCCTGCGAGGGGGGAGCGACACTCTTTGAGGTGAACTACTTCGGCCAAAAAGCTTACCTTACACAAAGCGCACAACTCTACGAGGAAGCAGCGATACTCGCTCTCGAGAGGGTGTGGACGATAGAACCCTGCTTCAGAGCAGAGAAATCTAAGACATCGAAACATTTGACCGAATTTTGGATGATAGAATCAGAAGCCGCATTTGCAACACACGACGACATAATGCAACTGGAGGAAGAGCTTGTATGCACAATAGCCAACAGAGTCGCAGAAGAATGTTCGCAGGAATTGAGAAACCTTGGCAGAAGGTTTGTTCCACCAGACCCACCCTTCTACAGGATCACATACGATGAGGCAAGAAAGTTCTTAGCCGAGAAGGGAGTCAAGTTCGAGTGGGGAGAAGACATACCGACAGAAGGAGAAAACATTATTTCGAGAGAATATGACCGCCCAGTCTTCGTCAAAGAATTTCCACTTGCCGCAAGAAGCTTCTATCACATGACAAAGCCGGGAGACGACAGGGTCACACTGTCGTCGGACCTCATAGCACCAGAGGGATATGGCGAGATAACGACAGGGGGACAGAGACTAAGCGACTACAAAGAACTTGAAAAAAGGGTGATGCAGCAAGAACTTCCAAGAGAAGGATTCGAATGGTATCTTGAACTGAGAAAGTATGGCCTACCACCTCATTCCGGATTCGGGCTCGGTGTAGAAAGGCTGACGAGGTGGATCTGCGGCCTAAAACATATTCGGGCTGCTTCACTCTTCCCCAGAACCTTGACTCGTCTCAACCCTTAAAAGGATAGATTAAAAGCAACCTTATACAATACCCCTATGAGCAAGTTGGTAGAAGAAGACGAATTAGACGTGGAGAATATTGAAGGAGTAGGGCCGGTGACAAGAGATAAACTCTATGCAGCAGGCATATATGACATAAGGCAACTCTTAACCTTGGGCCCTGTCGAGCTCTCGGAAACGTTAGGAATAAACTACGACAAGGCAGTTGAGATGTCTAATAAGTCGAGAAAGAAGCTGACAGAACTTGGCCTCATGGAAAGCCAATTCTCGCCAGCGAGCGACGTCCTGAAACGAAGGATGTCGATAGACCGAATAACCACCGGATCCAACAACATAGATAGCCTTCTGGGAGGAGGGATAGAAGTTGAAGCACTTACAGAATTTTATGGAGAATTTGGCAGTGGAAAGACACAGATCTGCCACACGTTATGTGTCACAGTGCAGCTGCCGAAGGAAAAGAAAGGGCTCAATGCTGGAGCCGTCTACATAGACACAGAAAACACCTTCAGGCCAGAAAGGATCGTTTCAATAGCAGAGAATAAGGGCCTAGACCCAAACGAAGCCCTAAAACGCATCTTCGTAGGCAAGGCCTACAACACCAGCCACCAGGAACTTCTGACAAGAGAAATACCCAGCTACATCGAAAAGGAAGACTGCAGACTTGTTATAGTCGACTCGGCCATGACACACTTTCGGTCAGAGTTCCTTGGAAGAGGCACATTAGCTGATAGACAGCAGAAACTAAACAGGTATCTACACACCCTAATAAGACTTGCTGAAATATATCACATCGCTGTAGTTGTAACAAACCAGGTGCAGGCAGCACCCGACAGCTTCTTCGGCGACCCAACGCGAGCGTCAGGAGGACATGTAATGGCACATTCGAGCACGTACAGGATATACTTGAGAAAATCTGGTAAGAACCGGATAGCTCGGATCGTGGACAGCCCATACCATGCAGAGGCAGACACGATATTCACCCTCACAGAGGGCGGCATAGCTGACCCAGAGGAGGGGTCAAAGAGATAGCATTCTATGGACACGACACGCTTATAACAATATATATAGAGAGAACTGCCTAGGTCGACGTATGCCAAGAAAGGTACCTTCAATAATACTGCTGCTAATCCTGCTTACTGCCTTCACCCTGCCCACAAGCTTCTCGCAGACAACCGGATTCTACAGCGAGAACATTACAATGTATCTTGTGGGCAACACTGCACTCATCAGGTTCAACTTTACGGGAACAGAACTGGGCTTCAAAGACATCGGTAACCTTGAGGCATCTTTCCCCGATGTCTCCTACTACAGAATCTACCTCGCAGGATTCAAATCTTGGCCCACCGAATACATTTACTTCTCGGACTTAGGCTTCCACATATTACTGTCAAAGTATGTTTCCTCGAACGCTGCATTCCTGTATGTTAAAGCAGGTTCCTTCAACTCAGCTCAAGAGTTCGCGTCAAGACTTGGAGACTTCACAGGCCTCTCCTTCGCATCCTACGGCACATCGAATGGAACATACGTTTTCTTTTCGCCGTCAAGATTCGACGAAGTCCTTGATCAGTATCTTTCTGCAGCATATCCTCAATCATATGGTGGATTCAGCAGCCTACTTGATCCACGTGAACTACCCCTAGAAGCATGCCCCCAATTCGCAATCACAGGCACGAAATCAGGTGACAGATTCTACAGAAGCGTCGTCGTCGACATACTGAAAACCCAAGCCCTCAGCGGCTACAATCTAGAAATAGGTAAGACCTTCTTCCCGACCACAAAGGTTCAAACATCAAATCAGTCCAGCGGGGGAAGCTTCAAACTTGTGACTCGAGGTCAGATAATCGTCGCAAGCGATGCCGGCAACATCAAACGAAACCTTCAAGAGAGAATGTCTGAGCTCACCATAGAAGTTCCAAGCAGAGGCGTCCTATCCTTTCCAAACGTCACCATATCCTCCAGCATGCCCTCCATCATCGCAACAAGAGAAGTCTCCCAAGCAGTCTTAAGCGCTAACGACGAAGCAGAATTCCAGCTTAAGATTAGAAACGTCGGCACCACCACAGCAACAGACATAACCTTCAATGACGACTGGTGGGTGAAGCAGGACAAGTTTGCGCTGGTCTATGGTAACTCGTCGGGGAGCATAAGGTCTCTGGCGCCAGGCGAAAACCATACGGTCGTGTACAGGCTCAAACTGACCTCTGGCATCGAGCAGGAGTATCTAGTTCCCCAGACAGAGGTCAGATACACGTGGAAGATAGGAGACAATGGAATACAGCTTTCTTCAAACACGAACGACATGTACTTGATGCTAAACCAAAACAGGCCATCCGTGTATCTTACCGCTCAAATGTCAGAGCCTTCAACCAACTTTGGCACGCCAGTGCAAGTCGTCATCAGAGTAGCCAACAAGGGGAAATATTCGGCTTCTAACCTCAACTTTGCCGGACAGATGGTCAGCGTCCTCCCTGCAGGAGAAACCTGGCAGACCACGGTACAGGCGCCAATAGAACATTTGTCAGATTCAACATCTGAAAAGTATTGGACATGCAGCTGGTCTGAAGGAACACAGACAAGATCGAGTAAATCAAACAGCCTGACCCTGATGAACCTATACGATACGATGAAGGTTCCACTAGTGAACATGACAAAAGATGTTCAGAGGACTTCGATGGGAGATAGAACCTTCCTGAATGTCACCCTCGCGGTCCAGAATGTGGGAGGCGCAGACGCATACGGTGTCACAGTCAGAGACAGCATAGTTCCAGGCCTAAGGTACGTAAACGGCACGCTTTCAGAAAGTTTAGGGGTGCTGACATCGTCCATCGACGAACTGAGAAGTGGGAAAGAGAGAACTTTCACGTACATGCTTGAGGTTTCGGACTTCGGTAGAAACTACCTACTTCCTCCAGCATCAGCCCAATACAGCTTCCAAGAGACCACCTTCACCAGCACAAGTACAACCGACGGCATCCCAATCGGCCTCACAATAGAACTTTTCCTTAAAGAACGTGAAGCCTTCGACAGATATAATACGACAGGATACTATCTGGTTAAGAACATGGGAGACCAAAACATCTACAGGCTACAGGCAGGTCTACACTCGGACCGGAAACTGAACATTACAAGTTCAAATTCGACGCTGAGTAAGGACAGACTCGAGAGAGGGTCTGAGGAAAAGGTCGACTTTAGTCTAAGATTCGAGGGCGTCGGATCAAATAGCGAAATCTATGCGACCGCAAACTTCTTCTTTGCTGGACGAAGCATGAACCTAAGCTCGCCAACAGTCCATGCGACCTCATACCCCTATCCTGAGATAACCGTCGTCTTAAAGGAGACTGCCCAAGAAGGTAAGCCATTCAACATAGACGTCGTCATAGAAAACAAGGCAAACGTTACAATAGATGACGTCGGATTCAAGATACAAATCCCGCCACAACTTAGACTCCTCGAAGGAGGAGACGTCATCAAGATACCAAGCCTCCAGGGAAGAGAGCTGAAGAAGGCCACCTTAAAGGTTGCCTCCGACTCCCCCAGAGAGTACAAGATAGAGACAGGCAAGATATCATTCAACTATGGAGGCCAGACATTCACCTTACCTCCGACATCACTTACTGTTACGGTGTCAGACAATCTGATTATGAGGTATCTGGTGCCACTTGCAGCCGCCTTGGCGCTTATGATCGTGGCATCATTCGCCATAGGAAAGGTTAGAAAGAGATAAGATCATCAAGTTCTCTTGCCCAAAGGGGTAGAAAACGCCTGCTCTACAGCAGGCCTATGCAGGGTGTTCATAGAACAGAATGGTATTATCCGCCCATCTGGAGTCGCGTAGTGTATACCACATCGCTCAACCCTCTCCAAGTCAAAGTTGTATGGGTCCATGAAGTGCATGTCCCCAACCATCACTATCTTCTTCATAAACTTGCCAAGTGACTCATATGTTCCACTGGACAAGAAACCTCTGACCAAAGAAGTGAACATCCCGAGGCCAACATACCTTAAGGCTGATGCAGCCCTCAACTTCCCTTCAGTCTTCTTGCCAGAATGCAGTGCGTCAGCTGCCTTAGATAACTCGCTAACGAACTTCTCAATCTTGACCTGCCTCGTTATAGGCTCATAGTCACCGCCTCCACCTTTTGTTATCAAGAAAGTTGACGCGCCACAGTTCTGATGTACTGTAAATGTGGGCTGATCCACACCCTTGATGCCGGCAATAAAGTCCGAAATCGGCGCCACAAAGGGTATTGGGTACCAATCATCCATCTTGATCTTTCCATTTGTCTGAACCTCCGCATTATTGATCACATCTGAAGTGGTCACCCTGAACTCCTTCAGTCTAGAAGCCTCTATTCTGCCAGCGAAAGAGACTGGCTGAAAGTTCACGCACCTGACAATATCAGAGTTCTTCACCCCAAACTCGATAAGTGCACCTATTTCGTTATCGTTTATTCCCTTCACAACCGTAGGGACGAGCACAACACTCTGAAGGCCAGCTTCTCTGATATTCTGCAAAGCCTGAAGCTTAAGCTCCAAGAGATCAGCGCCCTTCATCTTCACATACGCCTCCTTTGTTAGGCTGTCAAAGGACAGATAGAATGTGCTCACACCAGCCTTTATCAGCTCCTTGAGATAACCCATATCCCTAGCCAACCTTACACCGTTTGTGTTGACTTCAACATGTGGAATTCCTATTTCACTAGCATACCTTATTATTTCAGGCAGGTCGTCTCTGAGAGTCGGTTCTCCGCCACTTAGCTGCACCGCGTAGGTTGGGACTGGCACGTTAGAGCGCAGATTATCCAGCATAGACTTTACTGCTTCAAGAGATGGTTGGTAAAGGTAGCCGACTGCCGCCGCATTCGCAAAACATATCGGGCACCTAAGGTTACATGCATTTGTCACATCGATTATGCCCAAGAGAGTCTGAGACCTATGTTCTTCGCAGATGCCACAGTCAAAAGGGCAACCAACCTTCCTGCGAGTTCTAGGATTCCCCAAACCTTGACCTACCCGTTCATACTGTTGAATTCTCTTGTACCACCTGTAGTCCGACATGTAAACGTCTTCGAAATCGCCGTGCTCTTCACACCTCTTCTTCATGTACACAACATTGTTGTCGACAAGCAGTTCAGCCGTAATAACCTTGAAGCAGACAGGACACAGGCTTCTCGTGAACCTTAAATGTTCCATGACACATCATCCTCAAAGAGACTATGTCTAACTATAAAACATTGCTCATTTTATAAACATTGTTTTACACAGGACATCCTTTGACAAGAAAGGCCGTCACCACGTCAACAGACGTATCTCCCTAGCCTTCGCCGATGGATCTTCCGCTTCAGCTATCGCCCTCGCGATGATCAGATAGTCTGCACCAGCCTCGATAGCCTCCCTCGGATCACCCCCCTGCACGATAAGGCCGGGAGAGAATATCGGGATACGATCACAGCGCTCCTTAACGTGGGCGATCAGTCGAGGGTTTGTCGCGCCAACGATCAAGCCATCAGCCTTCCAGTCAATCGCCCTCTGGACAAAGACGTCATACATTTTACATATTCTCCCTCCAACGACTACGTCAAGTCCATATCCTTCCACCGCACCCTTGTGGCTCATGTAAGCCAAGAGAATGATCCCCTTGCCTCTTGCATGAGCTGCTTCAACAGATGGACCAAGCCCCTCTTCGAAGCCAACAAACGGATTACATATTACAGCATCGAAGCCGGAATCCCACAGGATCTCGGTTGCCGCAAGGTTCGTTGAGGAAACGTCATTCAATTTGATGTCTGCTATCACTGGAAGATGATGACGGTGAGCTTCGTCAACTACTTCCCTCAAGTCTTTGTTTCCAAGTGGCAGCAGGAGGTGGAAGTTTACCTTGACCGCGCATACGTCTTCGTGAACACCTACTATGACCTGCTTCGCCCTTTCCTTGAGCGCCTCTGGATCCTTCAACTTCAGGTCGAGGCCGACAACAATCCTACTCATTCTGTCGGCAGACGCCTCCCTTATCCTCTCAGCGAAGGCCATGCTCTCACGTTAAATGGAAAACTCTTTAACCTAATAACCTTTACATAGACGAATCCGGATTCGTCGACATTGTCCGTGTAGCTGAAGCCCTCCTTATCCGAAGAATATTTGACAAAGTTGCATTTGGGGAACTCGTCCAGTTTAACATAGTATATTCTAGTAGGCCCTTCTTCAGAGTAGCTCAATAATGTGAATAACATGGGTTCGGTGCCGAAAGAGGAGAGGAAGAGGGGAAGCGGTGACTCCTCATACAGGATCTTATATGCGGAAATCCTGACCAGGCTGCCGGCATCCTCCAGCTCGACGGCTGGAAGATCCCTTGAAGAAGCCTTACGCTCACTCCATTCAAACGGAGCCTTCCTAAAGAAGACTACGGGAGAGTAGATGTATGATGTGTTGTTGCATACATTAAAGAATTCGACCGACTCATGGCCGTATACATTTCTGTATCCCATGAATGGGCCAACGTTGCCAGATTCTACGGAGAAGTAGTTCGATTTCTTGGAGTCCATCTGAAATTGGATAAGAAGATGCCATCTATCTCCTTCTTTGAAAGCGAATACTGGCTGTGGTGTGTGCTCGAAGGCGCATGCCAGCCGCCCCAAGTCGTTTATTGACGCAAGTTGAAAGATCATTTATTTGTCGCCGCCAGCTTTTTCTTCAAGTTTAAAATAAAAGCTTTTTAAGACAACTCGGTTCATACGTTAAATCTAGAATATGAAGCGGTCACTCAAGATCATGCAATACTTGAACAGCGCAATCGAAGGGATAAAGTCGATAGCCGGACGCCTATCAACTGGCACCCTCTTGGTTGAACTGGAGAAGGAAGTCTGGTCGGTCTACAAGGACTGCGAATCCGCAGTATTCTTGATCAAACTCGAAATGTCCGATGTGGAGGCACCTGACAACACAGCTCTAGACTGGAGCTTTGACCGCTCAGACTACGCCATATTCTTGGCAGAAGATCACCTTAAGGAGGCTTTGGCTGCGATGGAAAAAGGGGGACTTGACAAGGCACTCCAGCAGGCGAGGATCGCAAGAAATATCATGGCAGAAGTCTGCTCTCAAGTGAAGAAGGAGAATCTTAGGGCAGCGAGAGAAATCTGGAAGAAGAACAGAAGCCAACTTGCACAACATTGACTTAGAAGGTTGACCTCTCATATTCCATCTGATGAAGGTAGAGTCTGTTCACATAAACTCTTATGTAAGAGCACAGGCCCATATCTGCAGAGGGCACGTCAGTAAAGTGAATCAACGATGGATAGGCTCTTTTGGATAGCGAAAGAGGAAGAAATAAAGAATGCTGAAACAACCGACGTCTACTTCCTCTACACAAAGACGGTCTTGGAAAAGTATCATCTTCACAAGAAGGTGATAATGGAAGTCTATGTGCGCAACCTCCCCTTTGAAGGAAACTGGGGGCTACTTCTCGGAGTACATGAAGTAGCCAAACTCCTAGAAGGACTCCCATTGAATGTCAAGAGCATGGATGAGGGAGAAATATTCCTGGCAAACCCCAACTCTATTGTATATGAGCCAGTCATGCAGATAGAATGCTACTATGACGACTTCTGCCTATACGAGAACCCACTGCTCGGGCTGCTTGCCACCAGCACAGGAGTTGCATCAAAAGCAGCACACTATAGGATAGCCGCACCAGACAAGATAATGTTCAGTTTCGGTTCAAGGAGAATCCATCCTGTGCTTGCCCCTGTTTCAGAGAGAGCAGCCTTCATCGCCGGCTTCGACGGAGTCTCCAACATTCTCGCATCGAAGCTTCTAGATGTCAAGCCTGTCGGAACGATGCCACATGCCATGATTCAGATTTTCGGAGACCAAAGGAAGGCGTGGCTCGCATTCGATTCCATCATGCCTGAAGAGGTCCCTCGAATAGCACTCATAGATACCTTCTTCGACGAGAAAGCGGAGGGGATATTGGCCGCGGAAACATTAGGCGCAAGACTCGACGGCGTAAGATTGGACACCCCACGTTCGAGACGAGGCGAATGGCGCAAGATCATCGAAGAAGTCAGATGGGAACTAGACGTACGGGGCATGAAAAAGGTGAAGATCTTCGTAAGTGGAAACATCGACGAGAGAACAATAGGGGAACTGTCTGATCTGGTAGACGGCTTCGGAATCGGCGCATCAGTCGCAGCAGCGCCACCAGTTGACTTCAGCGCAAAGATCGTAGCGATAGAAAAGGATGGAAAGATGGCTCCAATGGCAAAAAGAGGAGATATAGGGGGCGCCAAGGCAGTATACAGGAACCCAAGGACATACGTGGACCTCGTCACGCCAAGGGGTGAAGAGCCTGACTCTGGAAAGCTCAAACCACTATTGCATGATCTAATAGTTGACGGCAGGATAGTTAGGAAGCTTGAAGACAGTAAGACAATAAGGGACAAGGTGCGGGAGAAGCTCGAGAGAGTTAGGAAGACACAGCCCAAGATCGTCTATAGAGTCTGAGCTTAGCTATATTCCTCTACATATCGCTTGTTATCTAATATAGATAAAATATATTAGCTCTCCGAATCGCCTCACTGAACATGAGCATGGCGTACAAAGGCCCAAGAATGTCCAGATATCAAGAACTTTCGATAATCGCCGTATCAGGAGCACTCTACGCGGTCATAGGGGCGTCAAGCTTCTTTGGCATTAACTTCTATGGCGTAAAGTTTTGGCCAGCAGTCATAATACCGGCGACAATAGCGATCCTTTATGGCGGCAAAATAGGAGCACTTTCTGCCTCACTGGGGATATTCATGGCAGATTTGGCCACACATGGCATCGCCCTCCTAAGCCTAACGGTAGGAGTTCCATCGAACTTTGTCTGCTTCTACCTGATAGGTAGATTCTCTCAGAAGTTCGATCTGAAGAAATATATTCTGGTATCGTCGATCGCACTGGCATTGGGTTCGATGATCATAGGATTTGGGTTACTCTTGTGGAGCCAACTATTTCCACTCCCATACAGATCCGACGTAAAGCCGATGGTTTTACTGGAGGGGTTAGCCTTGGCCGCCTGGACCTTCATCTCTGAAGCACCCTTCCTATATGTTGTGGTACCACCTCTTGCAAAAGCAATAAAGGGAAGAGCCCCGAAGGTGGCCTAAATGATAGTAGCAGGACTAGATATCGGTGCAAGCGTGACAAAGGGAGTCTTGGTCGACGAAGACAAGATATTGGCCCTATCAGAAGTTCAGGCCTCTGACTCGCTGGCGTCAGGCCTCGGATGCCTAGGAAAACTCCTCTCAGACGCAAACGTGAAAATGAGGGACATATCAAAGATAGCTTTGACTGGCTCAATAGGTCGAGGATTCAAACTTGACATGATAGAGCTAAAGTATAAGGTCGTAGACGAAATCCGGGCAATAGGCATAGGTGGACTCTATCTTTCAGGCAAGAAAGAGGCTGTAGTAGCAAGCATCGGGACAGGAACCGCGATAGTTCACGCCAGATCCGATCAAGCAAGATATCACGTTGAACACTTAGGGGGGACAGGTATCGGCGGAGGAACAATGATCGGTCTAGGAAGGCTCCTTCTCAACAAAGACAAAGCATCAACCATCTTCAAACAGGCTAGATCAGGTGACATCACCCGAACAAACCTTCTTGTACAAGATCTGGTCGGAGGACCAATAGGAATAGTGCCCGCTAATGCAACAGCTTCCAACTTTGGAAAAGTGGGAGATGAGACCAGACTCGAGGATATAGCTCTGGGACTGATAGTGATGATAGCTGAAACGATCGCAACTGTAACATACTTTGCTGCAAAACAGAAGAACCTTGAAAGAGAAATCGTGTTCGTAGGCAAGCTTCCATCCGAAAAACTCTTCTCCGAAAAGCTCGTAGAAACATCAAGCATTCTCGGTGGAAAGGCGACGATACCTGTCAACACATCTTATGCGACCGCCATCGGCGCCGCGAAAGCCATAGGCCAAGAGCAGTAGGCGGCAATTAGATTATCGTCTTCTTATACTTCTCGATGCTATCGTATATGATGTTTCCAACAATGATCGTCGCGTACTTGCTCATGATTTCAGCCTTTTCCGTCGAGTCTATGCCACCACCGTAGAAAAGATGTGAGGATGTAAGATGCTCTCTGACAGCTCTGACGACATTTGGGTCACCAAACTTGCCACTGTATTCGATGTATACGATCGGAGCCTTAATGATCCTGTCAGCGTAGAGGGCGTGGGAGACAATCTGATCAACCGTCAACTCTGTATCACTCTTTGTAAGCTTAGCTACGGCTGCGTCACGGTTCAACACGATATATGCTTCGATGACTATCCTTTCCCAAGGAATCCTCTCAAAGGATCCGAAGGTCTTCTCCATAACGTTTATCCAGTCGATGTGTGCACCACCCGACCACCACTTTTCCTGAGAATTCAAGACCAACGGTACAAAAAAATAGTCGTACGAGAAGTCGACGGCATCAGACCTCGCGGGCTCAAGCAGAACTGGAACACGGGAAACCTTCAGCATATCCTTCAGCTTCCTCACCTTCTCCAAAGTGACACCCTGAGTCCCTCCAACAAGTATAGCGTCAGTCCCATTCTCCAACACAGCCCTAATTATCTCACGAGTATTGTTCTTGTCTGGATCAAGCTTTGTCACATGCTTCCATCTTCTCCAGGGAAGTTCAGAGACCATCGTCAGCCCACGCCAAAAATCGAGGCCGAATATAGTTAAACTTTTTAAACCATAGACTATCAAACCTTTATTAAGGCCAAAGCCTAAATGTCACCCAAAAGCCTTGGTTATGGCCAATGAGCTGGCTAGATCAGATCATACCAGAAACGATAAAAAGAGGACTGGAAGATAGCGGCGTATCCGTCAAGGGAAAGTTCTCTTCTATCTGCATATACTGTCGAGGGGGAAGAAATCTGTGTGGGAAAGCTGTTTGCCCAATAACCTTGAAGGCTGCAGCCATGATCAAGGTATCCAAGCCAATCAACTCAAATCTTGTTTCCGGCTCATCTCCCCCATCTGTATTCGTGGGCAGATTCGGTTACCCTAAAGTGTCCATTGGGCCTATGGTACCTCCCATATCAGGTGACACCGTCGTCATGGACCTTCCAGAAAGATGGACCGGAATCCCCATAGAGCAGATCATAGACTTCAGGTATTCGCTCTTGCGTGGCAAAACCCAAGCCAAGGTTACAGATGTCCGACAGGGAAACAGGGTAATCGAAAGCCTACACGAGCTGGCTATGAGCTCACATTCCGTAGACTCAGAGGTCGAGTTCACAAAACGCCCCTCTGAAACCATATACCTCGACGACCACACCCAACCCTTCGGCCCAAGCGCTCCCATGAAGAGCTTCAGACTCCAGAATGTTTCCGTGAACAGGAGAATCGAGAAACTCTACTATGACACCGACCTACTTTCAAGGGATGCCGTAATCGAACTTTACAGTTGGGGAGTGGAAGTCAGCAAGATCCAGAGGGCTTTCAGTGTAGGCATGTTCGGTCTAGAAAGGAACAGGAAACTGGTGCCTACAAGATGGAGTATAACTGCGGTTGACAGCATAATATCCTCTGATCTCATAAGCAAGGTGAAAGCCTACGAGTCTGTGGACAAGTTCCATCTATACAATTACACTTACATGAGCAACGTCTTTGCAGCCCTACTCTTTCCAGGAAACTGGAGCTACGAATGGATGGAAGCATGGTTCCCAGGCACATTCTGGAACCGGACCCTACCGGAGGCAGATGTGGGAGGAGACTTCGAAAACTATTGGGGTAGAACTGCCTACCCAAGCATAGGAGGATGCTACTTTTCTGCAAGGCTTTCGGTAGCAGAGGCGCTAGAAAGAATGAGAAGACAGGCTACAGCTCTAGTCCTAAGGGAAATACATCCAGAGTTCCCTCTCCCATTAGGGGTATGGTTTGTCAGGGAATGTGTGAGGAACCTCTTCCGCCAAAGGCCTACCCTATATGATGACCTTGAATCAGCCTTGAAGGGATTATCTAATGTCTTGACTGTGTCATTAAATAGGTGGATCCCAAAAAGTGAAATATTGAAGAGCAGCATCTTCCAGAGGAAGATCACAGACTTCTGGAAGCATACCAGATCATCGCCTACCATGCGAACATAGACTTAAAAGAGTAGGCGAACAGTAATTCTTAAAAAGAACCGAGGTTGCTGAGAAACAAGTGCACCCACATTGTCTCAGAGGCCGGGCAGGTCTTATGGTATCATAAGATGCAATTCTGCACTTTCCAAGAGCAGCCTACCCGGACTCGATTACACGATAAACCCTTATCTTGGATGCGAGCATGGCTGCATCTACTGCTATGTCCCAGATGTGTTGAGGAGGAAGGAAGTAGCAGACTGCTGGGGCCAAAGGATATTCGCGAAAGAAAATATCTCTTCAGCCCTGGCGAAGCAGATACATACACTTAGACCTGGAGTAGTCGGATTCAGCACCGTCACAGACCCCTATCAGCCATATGAATCCAAGATGTGCCTCGCAAGACCTCTGATAGAAGAGCTCTTGAAGCATAGGTTCAAGATATCCTTCCAAACCAAATCCTCGCTGATCTTGAGAGACATCGACCTCATACGGGGCGAAGATGTCGATGTCGGATTCACTGTAACCTCCTTGGACGAACAGTTCTCTCGCATCTTTGAACCAAATGCTTCTACATCCGGAGAGAGAGTGAGAGCCCTAGAAGAATTCTCTTCAAAGGGAGTTCGAACCTGGATCTTCTACGGCCCCATCATCTCAGGCTACAACGATGACGAAGACACGATCAAAGGCATAGTGGCCTTAGCGGGAAAGACAAGAAGTCGCCTACTCTATGATAGGCTACGTTTCAAACCCATCCTTTCAAAGAGACTATCCAGTCTGCTTGGAGACAAGAAGGTGGCGGAACTGGCCAAGATAGAGAGGGGCGACCATATGGCCGAAACATTTTCAAAGATCATAAGAATCAGTAGAGAAGCCGGTGTCGCTGTTGAACCCGCCTTCCCATAAAGGTGTCACGAGTTGAGCAAGCAGAAGAAAGCCTACAAGGTTGTCGCCATAAACCCGCTGATCCTGATACTTATACCACAGCTTGCAGTCCAATGCCTGAGCCGACGAAACCTGGCATTCTCATTCAACAGGGACAGAATCATGGGCCTGCTTGGAATCGTCTTCGTCGGCTTCTGGATCGGCTCAAGCCTACTTCTCGTCAAATACTCTGGCCCCTTCTCATTCATCTTTCTCTTCTTTATAGTGGGATCGATGGGGTTAACCCTAATCATCAACACGTATGTAGTTGGCCTGATATTCATTCGAAATAAGTGCTACAAGTGCAGATTTCTCGACCTAATCATAGAACATGAGCTCATCCACCTCAACTCCAACGCTACAGAAAGAGAGGTGTGGAAGTCCTTGAAGAAGATATATACAGCCGAAAAGATGGGAGTCTACGAAGACAGCGGGATATGCGACTACTGCCCAATACCCGCACATTTGATAGAAGAACAGTAGGTGAATGACTTGGTTCATAGAATAGCAGTGATAGATAGAGAATTCTGCAACTACAAGAAGTGCCCATACATCTGCATAAACGTGTGCCCAATAAACAAGATGAAGAAAGATACAATAAAGAGGGGAGAAGACGATTACCCCATAATCAGCGAAATATTATGCACCGGATGCGGTATCTGCGTCAAACGTTGCCCATTCGAAGCAATATCGATTGTTAACCTAGCTGAAGAGCTGACCTCAGAAAAAATCCATCAATATGGCCCGAACAGCTATCGACTTTACAGGTTGCCTGTGCCGAGGCCAAATGCTGTCATCGGCCTACTTGGCAGAAACGGGGTTGGAAAGTCCACAGTCGTCAACATACTCTCTGGACTTCTTAAGCCCAACCTAGGCCGCTTCCCTGAACCATCGTGGGAGGAGATACTGTCATACTTCAAGGGAACAGCTTTGAAGGAGCACTTTGAAAAGATAGCAGACAACAAGCTCAAGGTCAGTGTGAAACCACAGGCGGTCTACAACTTGGTGAAGGTGTGGTCCAGCGACGGGTTATCCCTCTTGAAGATGATGGATCAGAGAGGCGTTTCAGACCAGCTCATAGCCAGCCTCAACCTCGAACAGTCGATTACAAAGAACGTTTCACAGCTGAGTGGAGGTGAACTACAGAGGCTTTCTATAGCTGTTGCTGCAGCAAAAGATGCGGACATCTACTTCTTTGATGAGCCTTCATCCTACAACGACGTATACCAAAGACTAGCGGTCTCCAAAACCATAATGAGCCTGGCGGAAACAGGCAAATGCGTCTTCGTAGTAGAACATGACCTCACAATTCTCGACTATCTCAGCGACAAGATACATCTTCTCTATGGAGAACCTGGAGTCTACGGGATAGTTTCACATGTTATGTCGACCAAGGCAGGAATAAACGCTTTCCTAGACGGCTACATCGCAGACGAGAACATTCGCTTCAGGGACAAGAGGATCACCTTCGACATCTACGCGCCGAAGCCAGAAGCCGTAGACTACACCCCGATGGCAGAATACACCGAGCTCGTGAAAACCTACGGAGAATTCAAGTTGACAGTTTCACCTGGGAAGCTCAGACTCGGAGAAATCTTGGGAGTCGTCGGAGCAAACGCGTTGGGAAAGACAACCTTTGTAAAGATGCTGGCAGGCGTTGAAAAGCCTGACTCGGGAAATGTGACAATAACATCAAAGGTCTCATATAAGCCACAATATCTTGCACCCCCGAAGGGGCTCCAATATGTCAAAGAGCTCCTAGACAGCACCGTTGGCAAAGATGTCACATCAACCACGGAATTCAGCGAGGTAATCGTACCACTGCACGTTGACAGACTGCTCGAGAAAGAGATTTCAAAGTTAAGTGGTGGAGAACTGCAGAAGGTTGCCGTAGCCGCCGCACTCTTGCATGACGCAGAAATATACGCATTAGACGAACCTTCAGCCTTCATCGACGCAGAAGACAGAGTCGAACTTGCGAGAATCATTCAAAGATATGTGCGTGCCAGAAGCAAGTCAGCTATAGTTGTAGACCACGACATCCAACTCGTCGACATCGTCTCCGACAGGATAATGATCTTCAAGGGAACACCGTCGATATCAGGCTACGTCGAAAGCCCCATGGACAAGGACAAGGGTATGAACAGCTTCCTAAGAGAACTTGAGATAACCTATCGAAGAGACATGGAGACAGGCAGGCCAAGAATCAACAAGCCAAAGAGCAAACTGGACAGAATCCAGAAGGAAGAAGGCAGATACTATTATATTTCAAAAGCCGGCGCGGAAGATTAGCCGCTCAAGCAAAACCTTTTAACGGGACACCGTCAAGCATACCCCCATCAGAAAAGTGCCTGCAAATTGGGACGCCTTGTCAAAGCAATACTAGCCGACAAACTCTCCCCTGAAGAACTCGATGAAGTCATATCGGGATTTGACGTCATAGGGGACATCGCAGTCATGAAGATACCTGATAGACTGCTCACAAAGAAGGAGATGATCGCGAACACTCTGTTGGAGAAGGTGAAAACCATAAAGTGTGTGTTCAGACAGACATCGCCTGTGACAGGAGATTTTAGGCTCATGGACTTGGAGTATCTTGCAGGCGAAGACAGGACGGTTACAGAGCACAGAGAAAGCGGATGTAGGTTCTATGTTGACATAGGCAAGGCCTACTTTTCTCCACGACTGTCTGGAGAGCGCCTTAGAATCGCAGAGCTTGTAGCAGAAGGGGAGACAGTAGTCAACATGTTCGCTGGCATAGGAACATTCTCGATAATAATCGCAAAAAAGAAGAGGACATCAATGAACTATGCGATAGACTTGAACCCCGACGCCTACGAACTTATACTCAAGAATTCCTTCTTGAACAAGGTAGACGACCGCGTTATAGCATTTCTCGGAGACGCTGGAAGAATCATCGAACACAGGCTGGTGAACACCGCCGACCGCGTCCTGATGCCATACCCAGAAAAGGCACTGGAATACTTTCCTCACGCGGTCAAGGCCTTGAAGGAAGATGGAGGATTCATCCACCTGTACCTTCACGTCAGGTCGAAGCCGATAAATGAGACTATAGAAGAAGTGATGCCGCTGCTGTCACTTCCATCCAACTTCAAGATATCATCGATCAGAGGCAGAATCGTCAGAGAAGTTGGGCCCAGGATGGATCAAGTGGTTCTGGACGTCAGAGTCACTCGAACCCCCTGACAGATTACGGAAACTGCCAAAATGCAAACAAAATTTATAAATGCCTATAAATCAGGGTTTTTGGATTATTGGAGTGATATGATATGTCCGCTACAGCAATTCCAGCTGTCACTTCTTCAGGTCAGCCCGTGTTGATCTTGAAGGAGGGCACAGCTCAGACAAAAGGTAGAGAAGCTCAGAGGAACAATATTACAGCCGCAAAACTTGTCGGAGAGATCGTGAGGACTTCTCTTGGTCCAAGGGGTATGGACAAGATGCTCGTCGACAGCCTAGGAGACGTCACGATCACAAACGATGGAGCAACAATCCTAAAGGAGATCGACGTACAGCATCCAGCAGCCAAGGCGATGGTTGAAATCTCAAAGGCAACAGACAACGAGGTCGGCGACGGCACCACATCCGCGGTCGTACTAGCAGGAGCACTACTCGAGAAGGCTGAAGAGTTGATCGACAAGGACGTGCATCCAACCGTGATCACCGACGGCTACAAGAAGGCTACAGAAAAGGCAAGGGAAATCCTCGACAGCATAGCCATAAAAGTCGACCCAAGAGACAGAGAATGGCTTTCTAAGATAGCGTATACAAGCATGGCGACAAAGCTCGTTTCATCAGAGGGAGAGTTCCTTTCGAAGCTCGTGGTAGACGCCCTGCTGATGGTAGCAGAGGAACAGGAAGGACGCCTAAAGGTCGACATCGACGACGTCAAAGTGGAGAAGAAGGCAGGCGGATCCCTCACAGACACCAAACTCGTGAAGGGGATAATCTTGGACAAAGAAGTCGTCCACAACGGCATGCCAAAGAGAGTCTCCGGCGCAAAGATAGCTTTACTGAACTGCCCACTCGAGATCGAGAAGACAGAGTTCGATGCCAAGATCAACATAAACAATCCGGAACAGATCAAGATGTTCCTTGAAGAGGAAAACAACATGCTGAAGGGGATGGTCGACAAGATCGTCAACGTCGGAGCTAACGTCGTCATCTGCCAGAAGGGAATAGATGACATCGCACAACACTATCTTGCAAAATCAGGAGTGCTTGCTGTGAGAAGAGCAAAGCAGTCCGACATCGACAAGCTGGCGAAGGCGACTGGAGGAAGAGTGATCACAAGCCTAGAAGACCTGAGCCCAGTAGACTTAGGCAAAGCAGAACTCGTCGAAGAGAGAAGAATCGAAGAGGACAAATGGGTCTTCGTCGAAGGATGCAAGAATCCCAAGTCGGTGACACTGTTCGTAAGGGGAGGAACACAGAGAGTAGTCGAGGAAGCAGAGAGAGCTGTACACGATGCATTATGTGTTGTAAGAGATGTCATGCACAAGCCGTATATAGTCGTAGGAGCAGGAGCCCCAGAATCTGAGGTAGCCGCGAAACTATTTGATTGGGCTCAGACACTATCTGGCAGAGAACAGCTCGCAGTCCAAAAGTTTGCGGAGGCAGTTGAAGTGATACCTCTAGCATTAGCCGAAAACGCGGGTATGGATCCAATAGACACCCTCGTCGAGCTCAGAGCAAGACACAGCAAAGGAGACAAGAACGTCGGAGTCAACGCCCTCGAAGGCAAGGTCGAGGACGCCACAAACTTCAGAGTCTACGAGCCGATGGCTGTCAAAGAACAGATCTTCTCCGCGGCAACAGAGGCAGCGACCATGATACTTAGAATAGATGACGTCATCGCCTCAAGCAAGACAAAAGCGCCGCCTCCATCACCAGGCGGCCCCGGAGGCGCTGGTGGCCCAGGCGGCTACGGTGGAATGGGAGAGTAAATTCCACCATCAAAATTTTTTGAAGAGCTGCCAGCTGAATCGGAAAATCTTATAAACTATTGAGAGGCACACATCCCTCGAATGAGCCAAAGGTTATTCGATGCGATCGTAGTCGGCGCAGGAACAGCTGGGGCAATAACGGCACTCACCCTCGCAGAGGAAGGAAACTCAGTCCTATTAATGGACTCCAAAGAGAAGAAGTCCATTGGGAAGAAGGTGTGTGGAGACGCTCTCGGAATTCATCACCTCAAAACCGTCAAGCTACCGTTTCCACCAAATGAAACATTCAAAGGCAGAATAGATGCCATAAGAGTATATTCGCCTTCAACCAACTATTCGATATCCGTCGAGGGAGAAGGCTTGGCTTTGGACAGGCTCAAGTTTGGACAGTGGCTTCTCGAGATGGCGGTTGACAAAGGCGCCGAACTGAAAGATAGAACGAGAGCGGAAAAGCTGTCCTTCGAAAACGGCAGAGGCACAGAACTCAGGACAGTACACACCGAAACTGGAAGCGTAGAACATGTAAAAGCCAGATACTTTGTTGACGCATCAGGCGTGAATGGGATATTGAGAAGACAGATACCGGAAACCGTTGGAGTCTACAGGCAGATCCCCACGCAAGACCTCTGTGTCGCATACAGGGAAGTCAGGAGAGTGGAGAAGGTTGAAGACACCAACATCGGCAGAATATTCTTGGATGAGGAGATCGCCCCAGGAGGATACTGGTGGTACTTTCCAAAAGACGAACATACCCTAAACGTCGGCGTCGGATTACAGGGAGGCAGAGGAGCCAACCCGAAGAATCAACTGAAAAGGATAGTGAACGAGAGAAGTGACCTACGGGACTCAAAGATTTTGGATGCGGGAGGAGGAATTGTTCCAACCAGAAGGAGCATGTACACGCTGGTGGCAGGCAATATCCTCTTTGCTGGAGACTCAGCCTGCACCGCGAACCCGATGCATGGTGGAGGGATAGGATCATCTATGATAGCGGGTAGAGTTTGTGGACAAGCAATATCGGAGGCTCTAGACAGCCCCCAAGAAGAGAGAGCCAAGCTTTGGGAAGCTAACAGAGCGTATGTGAAGATGTATGGTGCAAAGGCAGCGTCCTTGGACATTTTCAGGTTATTTCTACAGGCAGTCACAAACGAGGAGATAGAGTTCGGCATGATGAAGAAGCTTGTTACGGACGAGGACATAAGAAACCTAGGATATGGCATAGGCGGCCTCTCTATAAGAGAGAAGGCGTCAAAGGTGATAAGAGGCATATCCAAGCCGGGAGTGCTGGGGAATCTTGCAGAAACAGCAAAATATATGGGGCGCATCAAGAGGGAGTATGAGAAATATCCTGACTACAGAGACTTCCCGGCTTGGGTGGAGAAAGTTGAGGGGATCTTCAGAGAATACTCGAGCCGATATCTCCGAAGATAGCTATTCACCAGGCAAGATTATGTCATGGGGTTTCAGCTCATCAAGTCCTGCTTCGGTCACCAGCCCAAAGATTGCCTTAGCCCAAAGCTCTGGAATGTTCCTGGCACCAGAATATCCAAATGAAGCCTTCAACCCTGACGCAAACTCCTCGATGAAGGCCTGTGCGTCGCCACGATAGGGCACATAGCCTTCCACCCCCTCCGCGATGCCCTTTGCCATGGCAGCATACCTATCGACGATAAACCTCTTTTCGCGAGCCGATAGACTGCCCATGCCCCTCAAAGGCTTATAGTATTTGCCGCCTATCTTGACCAAGTTGCCTGGGGACTCGCTGCATCCCGCAAAAACCATGCCCATCATCACAGTCGACGCTCCAGCTGCCAACGCGAGAGCAGCATCACCGGGGTTTCTTATCCCACCATCAGCTATAATCGGGATCTTCACATTCAAGTCAACCATCGCGTCAGCGACTTCAGCTACCGCGAAAAGGGTCGGCGCAGCAGCCTTCGTGATAGTGGAAGTAACACATGTAGATCCAGAGCCGATGCCAACCCTCACCCCATCGATTCGGTCAAGGACTTCCAAGGAGTCTCGAAAGCCGTCGCCCGTACCTATGTTGCCGATGACAAAGTCGGCACCAACCTCGCCCACAATCTTCTTCGCAGACTTCAATGCGTTCATGTTGTGAAAATGGGCGACATCACAGACCAGCGCGTCAGTGTACCTATCTAGAGCCTTAGCCCTCTCTATGTCAAAGGGAGATATTGCTGCAGCAACCCTCAGACGTCCCTCCGAGTCTCTCGTTGCAGTAGAATACTTTTCCCTCGAGTAGACATCTTTGATCGTGATAAGGCCCAGCAGTCTACCGTTTCCATCAACAACAGGCAACTTTTCAACCCTTCGATCATGCATAACCCTCTTTGCTTCTTCGACTGTAATGTTGGGGCTGGCTGTCACAACCTCCTTAGTCATCACATCTCTGACGTTCCAGCTCAAGTCAGCAAAAGAGACATCCCTCTTTGTAAGTATTCCAACAAGCTTATCCCCCTCTATCACAGGAAGACCGGAAATATTGTTCTTAGTCATTATTTCGATCGCCTGACGGACGGTAGACTCAGGCCCTATAGTGAAGACATCTTTTATGATAAAAGATTCAGCTCTCTTAACCCTCCGGACCTGACCAACCTGCTCTTCGATAGTCATGTTACGGTGTATGACGCCGATCCCACCCAGCCTCGCCAACGCAATAGCCATTTCACTTTCGGTAACCGTATCCATTGGACTGGAGACGAATGGGAGAAAAACCCTGATGCCCTTCGTGAAATAGGAGCTTATGTCAACCTGTGATGGCTCAACCTCAGACCTGCTTGGAATAATAACAAAGTCCCTGAATGTGAAGACATGTCTAGACTCAGACAGCTTCTTCCTGAAACCGTTTGGCAAGGAGTTCACCTTGCCAGTATATAGGAAAAGAGGCCACTAATTAACTCTTTCGCCTACGACTTCTCCATCATCTTTTCAAAAGTCCAAGTCACGAGGTTAATGATCTCCTTCAGCCGCGCCTTCGTCCGATAATTCTTGACAACAACCTTCTTTATCAGATCCCCCTCCTCTTCAACGGAAAAGGATAGAACATCCCCTTCAGCCAAAGCACCAGTCCTAACCTGGTCCTTGTCAACTTCAACCATCTGAGGCAGCTTTCTTCCGATGAGGTATGAGGCAAAAGGCGGAGTTGAAGTCTTCAGCTTCACCGTGGAAGCAGGTACAACAGCTACAGCCTTCGGAGTCAAATACGCTGTCGCGATCACCCTTCCATCCTTGGCCTTAAGAGAGACCACTTCCTCAGCTGCAGCCTCAGTCTTCGGAGCCTCTTCCATAACCTTTGAAACAAGCTCTGGCTTCACTTCGGCAGCTGACTTGAAGCCTTTCTGCAGAAGGAAACTGTCCAATACAACCAAGGTCTCTCGCAAGGCTTCTATTTCTCTCTCTAGAGACTTTATCCTCTCCTCAACCCACAGCTTCGTGTCCGCCACTCTCCTAATGTCTTCCTCGCTCAACTGTTCTCACACAAAATAGGCCCTGATCGGTATATAACTTTTTGCCGCTAGGCCACATACGACTTGATACGCCTTTCAACCCCCCAGATGAGGAGAAAAGCGCCAACCGAAGCAACCATCCTCTCATAGATCATGAGAGGAAATATGACGTAGAAGGCTTCTGCCTTCAGTAAGAGAAATAGAATATACAACGATGTGCCTGTCGCATGCTGCGCGAAAGTGGAGGAGAAGGTATTGAAGAACACGCCTAACCTTGATGACTTAAAGACCAAGATCAAGACGGCGAAACAGGCAGCGGCCACATGAGGTAAAGTAAACCACCAGACGGTAGGGTAGACGATGGAGAAGAATGAGGAAAAGAGAGCGAGATATAGTGCGGTGAGGAAGGACAGCCTCCTCCTATTTAGGCCCGAAAATAGAGCGCCAGACACTGGTATAAGTATACCCACAGGGCCAAGGGCAGAGGAGACAGGGAAAAAGCTGCCTACCACAAACCCAAGTGACATCGACAGAACACCCAACTGTGGCCCCAATAGATATCCAGCTACCGGCGGAAGAATGATGGAAAGCTTAAAGGAATCCTTTCCACCTATGATGCTCGTTCCGATCGGAATAAAAGAGAGGACCACATAGATGGAAGAGAAGATTATTGCAGCAGAAAGCTTCCTCACCGCGATCTTCGACATAGGGCGGGAGACCACTCGAAACTTATTTAAGTATTCTGTGATCGAAGACGCGAGGACAACTTAAGGTCAACCATCACATGTTTCAGCCACTCACCCATGTTAGCTTATCTACTAACTGGAAAATGCGACACCGCTGTACATAAATCTCCATGTTGGCGGACAGTCTACGTGGAACACACATCGCAGATATCAGGATTCTACAGGCTGAACGTAGAAGAAAGGCTCAAGATCGTCAAGGACTTCGCCAACCTGTCCGATGATGAAGTCGCCCAACTTAAGACCAGAACACCGCTTGGAATCGAAACCGCAGATCGAATGATCGAAAACGTGATAGGAATAATGCCGATACCCCTTGGGATAGCCGTCAACTTCCTGATAAATGGAAAGGACTACTTGATACCCATGGCGATCGAGGAACCATCAGTAGTAGCGGCAGCGAGCAACGCCGCCAGAATGGCGAGGGCAAAAGGAGGCTTCCAAGCTTCAAGTACACAGCCCATAATGATATCCCAGATCCAAGTCACCGGATTAGGTGACCCACATCATGCAAGAAACAAAGTGCTCATGAGAAAAGATGATATAGTGAAGCTCGCCAACGAGCAAGACCCCCTCTTGGTCTCCCTGGGAGGAGGCGCAAAAGACCTTGACGCAAAAGTGATAGACACAACCAGAGGAAAAATGCTCATCGTCGAACTTCACGTCGACTGCAGAGATGCCATGGGCGCCAACGTCGCGAACACGATGGCGGAGGCAATAGCACCACACGTAGAACAGATCACAGGAGGGAAAGCCCTTCTCCGCATAGTCAGCAACCTGGCCACACTGAGGCTCGCCAGGGCATCAGCTGTATTTGACGCAAGAACCATCGGCGGAGAAGAGGTCGTCGAAAGAATTCTTGACGCTTACGCCTTCGCGGAATCAGACCCATACAGGTGCGCAACACACAACAAGGGAATAATGAACGGAATAACCGCGATAGTTCTTGCCACAGGAAACGACACAAGAGCCATAGAAGCAGGAGCACATGCTTATGCGGCAAGAACCGGAAGATACACCTCACTCACGAAGTGGGAGAAGAATTCGGATGGGAATCTGGTCGGCTCGATCGAAGTCCCCATGGCATTAGGCCTCGTAGGAGGAGCTACAAAGTCAAATCCGATATCAAAGATCTGCATAAGAATACTTGGAGTAAAGAGCGCCAATGAGCTTGCAGAGATAGCGGCTTCAGTTGGGTTAGCCCAAAACTTTGCCGCACTCAGGGCACTGGCCACCGAAGGAATACAGAAGGGGCACATGAAACTACATGCCAGAAATATTGCGATAATGGCAGGAGCAAGCGGAGACACAGTCGACCTGGTAGCAGACGAGATGATCAAGACTGGAAAGATCAGAATAGATATAGCGAAATCGATCTTGGAAAAAATGGGAAAAGGCTGAATCCGACACGGCGTGGAAGCCAAAGAAAACAAATCCGGCCAGCAGAATGGCATAAAGCCTCAAAAAGTTTTATAAGATGGACACTTGAGCGCCTATGAGCAAACATGTCACTTAGACCATTCTTTGAACCGACTTCAATCGCAGTCTTAGGTGCCTCATCCAACCTAAGCAAGGTGGGCGGTGTCATAACACACACCCTAGTAATGAACATGCAAAGAGGCATCCTTAAGGCGAAAGTCTATCCTGTTAACATGAAATATGACCGCGTCTTCGACGTGCCATGCTACAGGTCTATCAGCGACATAGAGGACGTCGTCGACTTGCTGATCGTCGCAATACCCGCTCAGGCGGTCCCAGAAGCCTTAAAGGAAGCAGGAGAAAAGGGGACAAAAGCATGCATCATCATATCATCTGGTTTCAAGGAAGTCGGTAACAGTGCACTACAGGAAGAACTTGTCCAAATAGCGAAAAGATATGGGATAAGAATAATTGGCCCCAACTGTCTTGGAGTCTTCGACCCCTTCACAGGAGTAGATTCACTCTTCTTACCCGAGTTCAAGCAGCTCTCCACCGGCAAGGAAGTCTTGGCCACACCAAGACCCAGACCAGGATCGATCGTCTTGATCAGCCAAAGTGGGGCACTCGGCGCAGCCCTACTGGACTACATGGCTGGAATAAACCTTGGCCTAAGAAGCTTCGTGAGCTTCGGAAACAGGGCTGACGTCGACGAAGCCGAACTCCTAGAATATTTTATGGAAGACCGGCTTACGAAGGTCATCCTACTCTACCTAGAGTCTGCAGGCGATGGCAGAAGGTTCCTTGAGGCAGCAAAGAAGGCGAGCTTGAGAAAGCCCATCGTGGTCCTCAAGGTCGGAAAGTCTATTTCAGGCGCAAGAGGAGCAGCATCCCACACAGGCGCCCTCGCGGGAATGGATCAGATATATCAGGCAGCCTTCGAGGAATGTGGTATAGTGAGAGCGAACACGGTCGAGGAACTCTTCGACATGGGCAGAGCACTATTGTATCAGCCGCCAGCCTTAGGCAACAGGGTGGCGGTCCTCACAAACGCCGGAGGCCCAGGGATACTCGCCGCAGACGCCCTTGAAGCTTCAGGCCTACAAGTCGTCGAGCTATCAGAGCAGACAAAGAAAGCCTTCCAAGAGAAGATCAGCGAAGGCATATTCCCACCCTACATGTCGTACACGAACCCAGTTGACCTCTCAGCCCAAGTGCCAAGCGACGCATTCAGGGAGGCCTTAAAGATACTGCTTGAAGACCCAAATGTCGACGGAATCCTCGTCATAACACTACATCACACCCCATTTGTCATGGACGACGTGGTAGGAAAGATCGCAGGCCCAGCCTTCGAAAAATCTAAGCCCGTTATCGCAGTCGACATAGGAGCAACAGAAATGGCCCAAGAGATCAGAGCCAGATTCGAGAAATTCAGGGTGCCATCATTCAACGCACCAGAGAGGGCGGCAAGAGCACTATATGCACTATCATATTATGGAACCTTCCTAAAAGAGAACGGGATAGTTGGAAACCTCGACAAGTGAATGCTACAAGATGGCTCCAACCCTAAAGTCTCCAGAAGGCTATGAAAAGACCGTGACCATCAAGGACGGCAGCCAAGTCCTTCTCAGACCGATAATGGAAGGAGACCAGACATCACTGTTCAAAATGTTCACAACACTGTCTCCTGAGACCGTATACAATCGCTTCTTCAAGCTCAGAAGGCCCTTCACCCTCGAAGAGGTTGCGAGAATGGTGCTGATAAATCCGGAAGAAGAATTCGCCATAGTCGGCGTGCCAGTGAAGCCCTCTGACCTAGATTTGGTCGCGGACGCAAGATACTATGTCGAAGAGGAAGCAAGGGCCGAAGTTTCGATCGTCGTCCAAGACAGGTGGCAGCTCAAAGGCTTGGGAACAGCGATGCTAGACCACCTAATACAAATAGGCAGGCAAAATGGGATAAGAGAGTTCTACGTATACGTATTAAGCGATAACGCTGTCATGATACATGTTGCAAAGAAACTTGGATTCAAGTTGAAGTCGCAATCTTATGGCGTAACTAGACTGGATCTCACCCCTGAACAGCCATGACTCGACAATCTTGGCTAAACCTTACCCGAAAGCGCAGACGCGCGTAAGCCCTAGACTTTAAGAATGATTCTTGCGTCGACGACAGCAAATCCCCGTTCGTATACGAGGACAGGGTTCAAGTCTATCTGATCGATGACCGGATTCTCCACCGCTATCCTTGACACGCTGCTTATGAGATCAGCTACAGCTTCGACGTCAAGAGGCTTCGATCCTCTAAAGCCTGAGAGAAGAGGGTAGCCTTTGACCTTCACAATCATGCCGAGGGCCTCCTCTCTGCTCACCGGAGCTATCCTAAATACGACATCCTTCATGATCTCTATAAGAACACCTCCAAGCCCAAACATGACTGTAGGACCAAAGGTGGGATCACGTAGCATTCCAACAACCACTTCAACCGATTTGGGAGCCATCTCCTTGACTAGAACCCCTACGATCCTCGCATTCGGAGCCTTCTGTCTCACGTCAGCCATGAGGGAATCAAATGACGATCTAAGCTGCTCGACATCTCTTACGTCGACCTTTACACCGCCGACATCACTCTTGTGGATGATGTCAGGCGAGACTATCTTGAGAACCAGCGGGTAGCCGATCTTCTCAGACGCCATTTCAGCTTCTTTGATGGAGGTAACCACCTGATACTTGGGGACAGGTATACTGTAGGAGGATAAGGCTTCGTATGCTTCAGGTTCAAGAAGAACCGTTCTGCCTTGCGAGAGAACCATCTCCAGGATCCTTTTAGCCCCCATTCTTACCGCAACAAACCCTATTTTGACACAATATTTAATCGTTAGCCATCATATCCGAAGGCTGTCCGCCCAAGCTCCCTCTCCCTCAGAAACCTTCTCAGTATCTTGCCGCTTCTCGTCCTCGGCAGGCTATTTATCGCCTCAACTTCCGATGGGACAGCGATCGGCCCAATATAATCTGCAACCCTTCTCTTGATTTCGTCTACGAGTTCATCGTCGAGGCTCCAACCCTCTCTCAAGACCACAAAGAGCTTGACGACTTCGCCTCCGGAAGGAGACGGTTTGCCTACAGCAGCTACATCGACAACTCCAGGATGAGATAGTATAGCCTTCTCTATCTCCGCGGTTCCTATTCGATATCCGGCGATCTTTATCACATCATCTGATCTTCCCTTTATCCAAAAGTATCCATCCTTGTCCACGGAGGCAACATCACCTGTCACATACCATCCCTCCACAAGATCCCAGTAGTCTATGTACTTTCTTGGATCCTGATACACGGTCTCCATCAGGCCAGGCCAAGGGCCTCTGACAGCCAGCAGCCCCTCCTCTCCATTCTCCAGCACCTTCCCCGCTGGAGTTATCACAGACGCCACGACTGTAGGGAATGGCCTACCGACCGAGCCTGGCTTGAGGGGAATAGAGGGAAAGCCCGTTATCAGTATTATGCCCGTCTCAGTCTGCCACCATGTGTCGATTACAGGACATCTGCCCCTGCCCACATACTTGTGAAACCACCTCCATGTTAAAGGATCTATAGGTTCACCGACCGTGCCAAGTATCCTCAGCGAACCGAGAGAATACCTTTTTATCGCATCCTCTTCGAACATGAATCCCCTTATGTATGTCGGTATCGTATAGAAGATGCTTACATAGTATTCGTCTATGATCTTAGCCCACCTGCCTGGACTGGGATAGCTGAGGTCGCCTTCGTAGATGAGTATGGAGGCGCCGTTGATTAGTGGGCCATATACAACATATGTGTGTCCTGTGATCCAGCCTGGAGAAGCTGTGCACCAGTAGACATCGTTATCTCTAAGGTCGAATACCAGCTTTGTCGTGAGATAGGAGCCTACCATATATCCTCCATGGGAATGAATTATGCCCTTAGGCCTTCCAGCAGTTCCAGAAGTGTATATTATGAAAAGCGGATCCTCTGAGGTCATCACCTCACATTCACAGATGTCGGGTGCACCGTTGAGTAGATCATCCCAGTCCAGGTACTTCGGCTCCTCCCTGACGTGAGTCGGCCTATACTGTTCCATGATAATTGGTATGTCAACTCTCTTTTTTATCACAACATATTTTAGCGAGGGACATTGAGATAGTTGAGCGATCGTGTTAGCTACCGCCGTCAGCCTCCCACCAGAGTATGCAGCATTCGATGTTATGAGAACCTTCGACCCCGTCTCCATTATTCTTTCCCTCAAGATCCTTGCACTGTATCCATAGTAGATCACGTTATGTATCGCCCCTATCTTTGCACATGCAAGCATAGATATCACCTGCTCTGGGACGATTGGAAGAAAGATTGTGACGAAGTCCCCCTTTCGGACACCAAGCTTCTTTAAGGCGTTTGCCAGCTTGTTTACCAGCCTGTACAGTTCACCGTAGGTTATCACCTTCTTTTCTCCAGGCTCCCCCTCCCAGTACATGGCAACCTTATTCCTCCGCCAAGTTCTAACATGCCTGTCCAAGGCGTTGTGGACGACGTTGCATCTTGCATCAACAAACCATCTCGCTCGAGGATAACGCCAATCCAGCACCTTAGACCATGTACTGAACCATTCAAGCTCCTTGGCAGCCTTATCCCAAAAGCCTTCCGGGTCCGCGATCGACTCCCTATATACACCTTCGTAGTCCTTCAGGAAGGCATTCTCTGCAATATCTGAAGGAGGATAGAACACCTCCTTTCCTGACATCTCCTTACCGTTCACAATTGTAGGTATCACCGATTCGGTTTAAAAATCGTTCTCGAAGGATAAAGGTCGGATACCTTCTCTTCCCACTACACTAACCTTTATAAAAAATGATGTAACATTTAAGGTGATGGAACAATTCGAATTGGGAAAGACAGGAAAGATCGATGTTCTAGGGCTTGGCACCTGGCGAATAGGGGGAGGAGAGAAACCCTACTATTCAGACGACGGACTCTACATCAAGTCGCTGAGGAAGGCCTTTGAGCTCGGCTACAGACTCATAGACACCGCAGAATACTACGCTGACGGACACACAGAGGAGCTCATCGGCCAAGCTCTGAAAGGCTTCAGTAGACGAGACTTCTTCATCACATCGAAGGTTTGGCCTAACCACCTACACTACGACGACGTCATCAAGGCCGCCGAACGCAGCCTGAAAAGGCTTCAGACAGACTACATCGATCTCTACCTAATTCACTGGCCAAATCCTGAGGTTCCGATAGAAGAGACCATGTCAGCCTTGGAGAGGTTGGTGGACGATGGTAGAGTGAGATTTATAGGGGTCAGCAACTTCTCAGCCAGCCAACTGCAAGAAGCCATCGCTGCCACAAGAAAACATGAGATCGTAGCCAACCAGGTCAGATACAGCGTAGTGGACAAGAAGGCTGAAGTGGAACTCTTGCCGTTCGCGAGAAAGAACCATGTCCGCGTCATCGCATACAGTCCCCTAGAAAGAGGGAGGTTGGAGCTGCCACTATTGAGGGAACTTGCCTCAAAATATGGTAGGACCGAAAACCAGATCGCCTTGAACTATCTCATATGCAAGGAGGCTGTGCCCATACCTAAGGCGACAAAAGAAGAACACCTTATTGAAAACCTCGGTGCCGTAGGCTGGAGACTGGACGAGGGAGACGTGGATAGGCTCAGTCGAGCCAAGTAGATGGAGCAGACCAACCCTGTTCCCGCCAGCCCAAATGTGCGCAAAGGGAGACGCTGATGTTAGATGAGCCTGTTTACTGCAGCGCTTATCGTCCTAATGATACTCTTTCTCCTCTTCGTCATTAGACTCAGAAAGCTTACCCTTGGGATCATCGCCATCGCCCTATTCTTGATAGCAGGAGTCATCCTAAGGACCATTTCGAGTCTAATGGAAGTACTATCTGTTGTCTTAGCCCTCGCCCTGCTAACGCTGATAGTCATCTTAAGGAGAAAATAGTTGGAGGGGGAACCCCTCACATCTTAAGCTTCTTCTTCAGAACCTTGTCTACGTCTTCAAGGCCAAGCTTCTTCAAGGTTTCAGAGGTTGGAACCCCTTTCTCATCCCATCCAACAGTCTTATAGTATTCAGCCTTCATCTTCTCCACGTCCTCCTTCGTAGGCGCCTTACCCTTGCATGGGCCTGTTGGAAGAGGCTCATAGAATCTTGGTGGGTTCTCGTCAACTCCAGCCCAGCTTGCGTCAGGTCCACCTATCAACAGGACAGCCCTCTGAATCTGAATGATGCCAAGTGCTATGCTATTGTACCATTCATCGTAGCCTATGTTGAATCCTGTGACGGCGTTGAGAAAGTCTATCTGGAACTGTGGTGTAACCGCAAACGTGTTGAACATGCAGTATACGCCTGAATCCATCAACATCGTGTTATGTTCGCTGCTTGGGTGAGTTACCGGAAGATATGCTACAGAAGTGTGGTCTCCACCTTGGGCGCCGCAAGCATATGAAATCAGTTGAGGATAGTCTAAGCCGCTTCTGATTCCGTGAGCTCCGATACCGATTCCCTTAGCGTGAACTGCATACTTCAACAAATCCTTCCCCTTCATCTTCCCAAGCTTGACTGCCGCACGATATGTGCCCTCAGCCAAAATATCACCCACGCCCTTTCTTCTCGCCACCATCTCTGCCACTTTCGCAAACGCTTTGGCGTCTCCCCACTTCAGATCGACTCCGCCAAGCTCCTTCTTGGTCAATATACCCCTCTGGTAGAGTTCAGCTGTGAAGCCAAGCAGGTTACCGCCCTGAATACCACAGAAGCCGAGGTCTTCAATGACCGAGTTCAGGTAGACGTTCGCCTCAGGCGTGAAGATTCCCACGTTCGTTCCCAGATATGCTTGAGTTTCATAATCCGGATTGTCGGTCACTGCACCCTTGAATTCTCCTGTCCTAACAACAGACAGCTTCTCGCATGCAGTTGGACAGCCCCAGTCAGCCCAGTATCTTTTAACCCAGACCCTGCTTTCAAACTGGTCAGCGCTAAAGGATTTCTCGTCATGCCATTCCTCCTGCCAGTTTCTGACCGGCTCAGAACTTTGAACGTTTCCCACATAGTATCCCAGGTAGCCTGTACCCCATCTAGGCCAGATTTCGTTGCCGACACACGCCTTGTTTACTTCATCCAATAGTTTGAGGAATTTTGCCTGATCGTGTACTTCAGGTAGAGGCCCTGTTCCCCTAGCTAGGACAGCCTTCAGCTTCTTTGACCCCATCACCGCGCCATATCCACCATATCCTGCGCCATGAGCCCACTTTTGCAGTACACCTGCTGGCCGGCATCTGTTTTCTCCAGCTGGGCCGATGTACACCATCGATGGCTCTCTCCATTCACGGTCCTTGTCCTTCTTGTTCCACTCTTCCCTAACCTCTCTCGCCAAAGTCATCTGCGAAGTCTTACCATCCTTTCCCCACACATGCTTGGCGCTTCTAATTTCGATGGTGGAATCCTTTACCAGTATGTAGGATGGTTGCTTGGCAACTCCCGTAACTATCAGTCCATCCCAGCCGGAGCATTTCAAGTCTATGGGAAATTCTCCTGCGACGGTGCTTCCTGTGATCCCATTCGTCTGAGGAGACTTTCCTGAAATACAGAGCCTTCCTCCAGGGTAGAAGCCTGTGAGAGGACCAGTCAAGAATAGCAAGATGTTCTCAGGGCCAACAGGGTCTATCTCATCCCATTTTTCTCCAAGACGATCCCAAAGTATCTTTGCAGCCAGCCCTCTTCCACCTATGTACTTTCTCAGAGTCGACTCCTCGAACTTGACCTCCTTAACCTTCTCATTTTCAAGATCGATTTCAGCAAACTTTCCCGCGTATCCCCTCATTCTATCACACCTCCATCTTTTCTCCGAAGATCAACTTAGACAAGCCCTCTGTGATGTTCTTGGGAGGCTTAGCGTACACTCGATGATAAAGTGCTTCGCCTTGTCCTTTTTCATATTGGACCAAGCTCAGGCAGTTGAAGCCTGTTTCCCTGCATGCCTTAACACATTGTGGGTCACCATTGCACAGATCACATATCGTCGACTTTCTCGTGGCCGGATGGAGGAATGGAACTCTACCAGGACAGGCTTCAATACATTTCCTACAGCTTATGCAGAGCTTAGAGTCCACCAGCACCGCACCAGTCTTTTCATCCACTGAGAGAGCCTTGGGCTTCGTTGGACATGATTCGACACATGGGTAGTCGTGGCATTGGGCGCACAAGTGTGGGACCTCAAGACCGGGTGCTAGCATGAAGATTCTGATCCTGGAGGCTTCAGGCCAGATCTTCTTTTCATGATATAGTGAACAGGCGATTTCACATCTTCGACAGCCAGAACATTTTTGGTAGTCTCTCATAACCCAAACTTGTTTTGCAGACATGAAGCGAGATTGGAAAATGCACTTAATAAACATTTCTATGCCTCTTTCTACGGGACACATCACAGCCTTGTGAATCCTTATCGGACAGAGAGTGGCCGAGAATCAAAATACTTAATAGAAGACTCGATGTGACACCATAGAGTGAGAGAATTGAATGGAACAGGCAAAATCTTGAGGATCGGTAGCATACTGGGAAATGATGGTAGAACCCTCGTCATAGCCATCGACCACGGCATGGGTGGGATGACTCAGGGAATAGAGGATATGGAAGACGTAGTCAAGAAGGTGACTAAAGGAGGCGCGGACGCGGTGCTCTTGAACCTTGGCATGGCGAGGAAGCTCGCCAAGACCATAAGTGGCAGGCTCGGTTTGGTGCTTTCTATACCATACGATCCAAGCTACGTTGGACTTGCGGCTAAAATCGGTGCATCGGCTGTGAAGACGACCTACTTCGGTCCTGTGCCAATTCCAGAAGAGAGAATGAGGCAGATAAGTGGGATAACGTTGGCTGCTGAAGAATGGGGGATGCCTGCCATGGTTGAAGTCGTACCATTAGATAGCCAAGGCAAGACCATCTACGACGTTGCCGTAATAAGACAGGCCGCAAGAATCGGTGCCGAACTGGGAGGAGACATGATAAAGACAGCGTATGCAGGCACCCCTGAACAGTACAAGCAAGTAGTGGGCTCCTGCCCTGTCCCCATCGTGGTGATGGGGGGACCCAAGATGGAGAGCGAATCTGACCTCCTCAAGATGATCAAAGACAGCATCGAATCAGGAGCCATAGGAGGAGCCATCGGAAGAAACATATGGCAATATAAGGATCCTGAGAAGATCACTCGAGCCGCTGTAGCAATCATACACGAGAAGGCAACGGTAGAGGAGGCAAGAAGACTGCTAGTCTAAAAGTGGCCTATATCTGAACGCTGCTTGAAGCCTTCCCAACCCTAAATCCGTCAATACACTATCTTGAAGCCTTCATATTCGCCCACGTATTCTTCGTGGACCACTTCTATCCCGTGAACTTCCGCCCCCGGAGGCCCCTTCTTGCACCATTCGATCAACCTTCGAACGGATGATTCGTCACCCTCTAAGACTGCTTGAACTCGGCCATCTCTCAGATTTCTCACCCAGCCATTCACACCAAGTTCTTGAGCCTTCATACGCATACTGGCCCTGAAGAAGACGCCTTGAACAAGCCCGCGGATGGTAACTCGCACACGCAACTTTCCAACCAAGGCCGACACACCAACATGGGAAGCTGACCTGTCACAGGCCAGCATATGCCTTCAGCATCTCTGTATGATCTATTTTGCCGTCACCGTCTTGGTCGTAGCCTCTGATGACCATCGAATAGTTAGTCTGTCCACCGTAGGATCTAAGCACCTGCTCAGAGAACTCGGTGAGGCCGATTATGGCAGACTTTGTCCCTAGATGTCTGATTCCAGCGACGACGACAACCGACTTCTCAGAGTTATATGGGTTTCTCGTCTTCGAAATCAGTGCGTCGGCTTCACCGTTGTATATCACACCCTCCTTGTCGACCAGCCCAGACCAGTAGTTCGGCTCCACAAACTTCACAGGAAGATACTGGTTTACTTCAGATGTGACCATGTTAGTTATAGGCCCCCCAATTAATATGAGGTTCTCATCGTAGAGCCTTTCAGCCTTCACATCTGTATCCAGTCTGACCATGAAGCTTTCAGGGTCCCCTGAACACCTTCCCAGAAAGTATGACAGCTGAGCAGCATAATGTCCATCTCGTGCAACCGCTCTAAAGGGACCATGTGGTTCAGGAGACCCTACAACGATATACCCTTTAAACATCCCTTCTCTGATGAATTCACTGAAGAAGCTGCAGAGCTTGTCGTGGGAGCCGTATCTTTGTGGAGACACCCTCTTAAGGTTCTTGAATAGTATTATTACACCATCGTTCGAGAGAAAGACCTTCTTCGCTCGGGCGCCTCGAATGCTCTGTTCCTCTACAACATCTACTATCCCACAAGATAGCAGCCTCCTGATATGATAGTAGACGCTCTGCTCGTTCAAAGAAAGCTCTCTTGCAATCTGACGGGCATATTTTGGCCTTTCAGATATAGCTCGAATTATCCTCCAGCTCATGTCACTTGATAAGACCTCTGCTGGAGAGCTATCGAAGAAGACAGCCCCGTTTCCCCACAGGTATCTGTCTTCCTCTTGGATGACGATTCCAGCGCTAACCATTCTAATTCAGCCTATAATATTATGCCTGCACTTATAAGTGTTTGTCCTACATCATAGAGTGGACCACCTCAAAGCCGACAATAACATTCGAACAATCCACGACAGAGGTAGATTTATACGAGCAGACTACACTTCAGCCGGATGTGTGGCATCATAGGCTACATCGGTGACAAGAACGCTGCAGCCATCATCTTCAAGGGGCTGAAGAGGCTCGAATATAGAGGATACGATTCAGCGGGAGTGGCTGTACTCGAAGAAGGCAAAGGGATCGTGGTCAAAAAAGATGTTGGACGAGTCGACAAGATAAACCGAAAGCTCGATCTCCTTTCAATGCAAGGCACAGTGGGGATAGGGCATACACGATGGGCCACACATGGAGGCGTGACAAAAGAAAACGCCCACCCCCACATCTCCAACGACGGCAAGATCGCTGTCATACACAACGGCATCGTGGAAAACTTTCAAGAAATCAAGAAGATGCTACAGGAAAAAGGATACCGCTTCTACAGCGAAACCGACACCGAAGTCATTCCGAACTTGATCCAATATGAGATGAGTAAAGGCAAGAACTTCATAGATGCTTCCATGGAAGCATTTAGACAACTGGAAGGATACTATGCGATACTGGCAATACATGAAGAATACAGAAAGATGGTGGCTTCAAGAAATGGCTCTCCCTTGGTTGTTGGAGTGGGCTGCAGAGAAAACTTCATCGCAAGCGATATACCGGCCTTCCTCGAATACACCAAGAACGTGATCTATGTCTATGATAAGGACTTCATCGTCCTCGACGGAAGCGGCGAAATAGAATTCTTTTCACTTGCGAGCGGAAAGAAGATGTCGAGGCCCATCCAGACCGTCGACTGGAACATCGAGCAGGCACAGAAGGGAAACTTTGACCATTTCATGATGAAGGAGATATCTGAGCAGGTGGAAACCATCCAGACAGCCACAAGACAAGATAGACTTCAACTGTCAAAAGTAGCGGATATGATCAAGAAGGCCAAAGGCGTCTTCCTGGTAGCATGTGGAAGCTCCTATCACGCCTGCCTATCGGCAAGCTATGTCTTCTCGAAGATAGCTGCAATGCACGTGAACGTGGTGCTTGCTTCTGAATTCTCGAACTATGAACACTTCTTAACACCCGACACTTTGGTCATCGCTGTCTCACAAAGCGGTGAGACAATAGATGTGCTTGACGCGGTCAGAACAGCCAAGAGAAAGAACAGCAAAGTGATTTCGATAGTTAATGTGATAGGATCCTCTCTTCATAGGACATCCGACGTCGCCCTCACGCTCAATAGCGGCCCAGAAATCTGCGTCCTCTCAACCAAGACCTACACCGCCCAACTTGCTGTCCTAACACTCCTCGCCTACACCGTCGCAGGCAGATACAGCGAGGGGAAGGCAAATCTCCGATATCTTTGGAATACAATCTACAACCTCACCTCCGCGAGCACACGGGATCACATTAGACAACTCGCCGAAAGGCTCGTCGACAGAGAACACATATTTTCGATAGGACGAGGCCTACTATATCCAACAGCTCTAGAAGCCGCGTTGAAGATAAAGGAAGTATCATATATTCACGCCGAAGGCTTCAGTGGTGGGGAGCTGAAGCATGGGACCATAGCCTTGATAGAGGAGGGCACACCATGCATCGTCTTCTCCTCCAAAGAGACCGAAAAGGAGATACTGTCCAATGCGATGGAGGTAAAAGCACGAGGCGGCTACATAATCGGCGTAGACTCAAAGAACAATGAAGTCTTCGACTTCTTCATAAAGGTGCCTGAAGCCGGCATCCTTGACCCGATCACACACATCATACCAATACAGATACTGTCATATCAGCTGGCTGTATTAAGAGGCTGTGACCCAGATAAGCCTAGAAACCTGGCCAAGTCGGTTACAGTAAAGTAGCCTCTGAGGGCAGCCTATTTCAGAAACGCTTAAGAGACGTATTCAGGAACAGGAATATATGGAGCTGCTGTCAGAACAGGACGAGGAGAACGTTAGGGCGATCTTCAGAGACCAGTTGAAGTCTGAAGTGCAGGCTCTTGTATTCACCCAAGAACATGATTGCGACTATTGTGTAGAGGCAAGGGAACTGATGGAGGAGCTTTCGCGGCTGGATGAGAGAATCAAGGTGAAATCCTACGACCTCGACAGACACCTTCAGGTTGCCACAATATATGGCGTTGACAAGACCCCGGCGATCATCGTGGCTAGGGAAGGAGAAAAGGGTAGGATCAGGTTCTTCGGCTTGCCAGCAGGGCACGAGTTTGCAGCATTACTCGAGGACTTGATCGATGTATCAAATGGGACTTCAAGACTATCTCCAACCTCGAAGGCTAAGATAAGCGAAATCGATAGACCACTACACATTCAAGTCTTCGTGACGACGACATGCCCACATTGCCCACTTGCCGTGAGAACAGCCCACCAGATAGCGTTAGAAAGCGAGATGGTCACGGCAGACATGATAGAGTCGATGGAGTTCAGACAGATAGCGCTCAAATACAATGTGTCCTCTGTGCCGAAGACGATCATAAACGACCGGATTGAACTTGTAGGCGCACTTCCAGAAGGACGGTTTATCGACAGCCTTCTCTCAGCCTTGCGGACGCTCGATGCAATGGAGAAAGGGAAAGGCTAGGTGAGCGAAACCCTAAGCTGAACTTCCTCAGGCATCTTGAGGCGCATAAACTGTCTAAGGGTACGCTCGTCTTGGTCGATTTCAACATACCTTCTATGTATTCTAAGCTCCCATTTATCGTAGGTCTTTGTACCTTGGCCACTCGGCGCCTTCATCGTCACAATCTTCCTCTTCTTGGTCGGCAACGGCACCGGTCCACGCATCTTGACCCCGGTCTTTTCAGTGATAGCCTTGATCTGGTTGCAGACGTCATCGAGAAGTTTGACGTCTGTACTCGTTAGTATTATTTTGGCTTTTCCTGGCAACAGGCACACCGTCATTGAGTATTGGCAGTGGGTTTTTAGCCTTTTACCGTAACTTCTTTCACGATCCCGGCTCCGATCGTCGTACCCATGTCACGTATAGCGAAGCGTCCCATTTGAGGGATCAGGTTATATGGCTCGATCGCCAGAGGCCTCAATGGCGCCAACCTCACCAACGCGCCGTCTCCAGTCTTTATCGACTTCGGCTTCTCCTCCACAACCTGTCCAGTTCTCGGATCTATCTTGGCTATGATCTCCTTGAATGTTGTAGCAACCTGTGAGGTGTGGGCGTGAAGAACTGGCGTGTACCCCGCTGAAATAGCTGACGGATGATATATTATGATAAGCTGGGCTATGAACTCTTTTGCAACAGTAGGCGGGTTGTCTGCGAGCCCGATCACATATCCCCTCTTGAGGTCAGTCTTAGCAACACCCCTTAGGTTGACGCCGACGTTGTCGCCTGGGACAGCCCTTTCTATAGGAGTATGATGCATTTCGATCGACTTTACTTCAGCAGTTAGGTTTCCTGGCTGGATAACAACCTTGTCGCCTGGCTTAAGGACTCCTGTCTCAATTCTGCCCACAGGCACCGTGCCAACACCTGTTATCGAATACACGTCCTGAATTGGCATTCGGAAGGGTTTGTCTATCGGCTTAGACGGCTCCGTTACTTGGTCAAGCGCCTCCAGCAAAGTAGGCCCCTTATACCATGGCATGTTAGGTGACCTCTGGACGAGGTTGTCTCCAGTCCAGCCGGATACGGGAACGAATGGAACCTTTGTCACATCGTAGCCGGTTAACTTAAGCAGCTTCTCGAAGTCTGCCTTTACAGAATTGTACCTTGCTTCAGAAAACTTGACTGTCGCATCATCCATCTTGTTTATTACTGCGATCACCTGCTGGACGCCGAGGGTCTTCAACAGGAAAGCATGCTCTCTCGTCTGCCCACCGAAGCCTACGCCGACTTCAGTCTCTCCAGGCTTAGCTGAGAGGACGATGATCCCGACGTCAGCCTGGCTTGCTCCAGTAATCATGTTCTTGACAAAGTCTCTGTGGCCTGGCGCGTCGATGAGAGTATAGTAATACTTTTTGGTCTCAAACTTTTGGAAGGCGAGGTCGATCGTCACACCCCGTTCCCGCTCATCCTTCAGTCTATCAAGTACCCACGCGTACTTGAAAGAGTCTCCTGCCCCAAGCTTCTCCGACTCTTTGGCATATTCTTCAATCGTTCTCTGATCGATGCCTCCAACTTCCACGAGGAAGTGGCCCATTGTGGTCGACTTGCCATGATCCACATGGCCCGTGACTACCAGGTTAAGATGGGGTTTTGTTGACATCTACACCTTGCACCGATTTTGAACTTCAAGATGATTATATAAGGTTTAGGGTTTTCGGTTGTGTTAACTTATCTTTGACATCTATATGGATGCTGGTCTAGTTTGTTGTTGTGCCGGTAGTTGAAGCCGTCGAGCAGAATGCCCAACCTTCAGAGGTCAACTCGCAAAGTCGATGCCGTAGAGTTAACTTCAAAGACAAGTTAACAGGATCGGGTTTTCATCTTCTACCTTGAAGACATCGCTATACGCTCCTGCTCGTTCTTCTTCTTTATAGAGTAGCTGTTCTGGTCATTGCTTGCTGCCATGATGAGCTCATCCGCCAACGCCTCTTCCAGGGATATCATCTTGTTGAACGCCGCCTCTCTCACACCCTCTGAGATGAACCTTAGCGCGAGGTCTATTCGCCTCTGTGGCGCAATGTCGACCGCCACATGATACACTACACCCCCATACATCAGACGTGTGGTGTCCTCGTTTGGTGAAGCGTTTTCTACAGCTTTCACGAGGACTTGGATGGGGTTGGAGCCTGTCTTTAGGTTGATGATCTCGAAGGCTGAGCGGACGACCTTAAGCGAATGATATTTTTTTCCACCCATTCGTCCAGTGTTCTTCGCATACTTTTTTCCAAAATGCATCAGGTTGTTGGCCAGACGCTCAACCAGGTTCGTCTTTGACTTGGCAAACTTTTGGCGGGCATGCCTACCAAAGGAGTGGGGTAGATAGGTTGGCTTCAGGTCGATGACATTCTTTAACCCAACATCTTCGACTTTGACGTCTTTAAAACTCCATTTGCCAAACAAGAGCATAGTTGATGGATCAGACTTGGCAGACATAGAAGCTATCTCCTCGGCTTCTCCTTTCTCCCCAACACCAACATTGGGAGGGAAATGCCATTAACCTTGAAGACCTTGTATCTGACACCTGGGATATCGCCCATCGACCGCCCCAACGTTCCCCCGATGCCTTCTACGTGAACTTCATCGTGTTCGTCGACGTAGTTCAATGCGCCGTCTCCTGGCAGAAACGCGGTCACCTGCTTGTTGTTCTTAATAAGCTGTATGCGAACACAGTTTCCGGTTAGAATGTTGTTAGCGAAAAAGTTATGTGCTTCGCTCTGGGTTGTTACATCGTAGAGTTCAATGCTATGATTTAACGGTTTAACTTCTTCAACCTTTTCCCAGACAAGGCCTGCCTCAAGGCCTACAGCATTCTCTTTCACCCATTCATTGAACGGTATGAAGTGACTTGTAGTGTTTAACCTATCAAAATTTACGTTTTCTGTTAACCAATATTGTACGGTACCCTTGTTAATCCATGTAAACCCTTTCTTTTGCAGGACTTCAGTTATCCTTGATACATTTAGGCGCTCAGCTTTTAACTTGAGAGCAGTATAATATGCCTCTCCTGTCTTCTGTATTCTCAGCTTCCTTAACCTCAAGTACTGGTACGCATGGCTTGCCTTAGCCTTTCTCTCCTCATTGTATTCGTAACCGACCTTACCGTATAGGTTTAGAAGGTTATCTATATTCGATGCGATTTGAACGATAATCTTGTTCGTAAAGGAACCATCTTTTCTTTTGGCCCCCTTCAAGATTCTTATCTTGGAAATTTCTACATTGAATTCTCTAAGCAATTCTCTTAATTCGTCTACGAATCTTAAGGCATCGTCAAGCAGGTCAACTCTTTTACTTATAGCAAAAGTAGACGATTGAAAGGTGGAAGCATTTGCCCTTGGTGCGTCTAGTTCACTGCCAAAGAATGATGCTAAGAATTCTCTTTTCACCCATAAGGGAGCATCTCTAATCCATTTTGGTACTCCATAAACACACTCAGTCTTTCTCCCTACAGGAACCCCTAATGCTTTTAGAAATGTAAAGAGGGCTATAGAGTTACAGCAGACCGTATGATAGTGCCCTCGAATAAGCATCAAATTTGAATTATCTTCAACAACACTTTCAGAATAACCTTCATGTATGGGAGAACAGCGGAAGCCCAGAGATCGAATGTCGTCCGCTATAGCCTCTAAGTCCTCAACTCTTCCTGACCCTATGATCTTCCCTCCTAAGCCTGAACCAGCCGCCGAGTAACTTAATGTTCCATCCCCTAAAAGATGCCCAACAAGTCTCGCTACCTTTATGAGGTTATGGTTATCATAACCTAAGGGCAGTAGCCCTCTGTCCTTAAGTGCCTCCACAATCGCTTTCTTCCTACTCTTTACAGGGCTAGCGTCCAATATATCTTCTTCCCTCAAAAAGACTTCATTTCTCTCCTCCCAGCAGGGTGATTCAAAGGGTAAAACTACAACTTTGTCTCCAGCTCTGACCTCCCCCAAACCTACTATACCCCTATTGGTGTAGATTGGGTGATCTCCGCTTCCTATAAGCCGTCTGCCAGTTTCTGTCACAAGCTCAAATACACCCAAGGCTTCCACTTCTTTATCCTTGATAGAGAAGTAGTCGATTAAAGAGGTGGATTCGATCCTTCTGTTCATGTAATCGTAAGAAAGTATCTTCGCCTCTGACCATTTATCATGTAGATCTCTTATCTTTAGAGCATATCCGTCCAAGATCACGTTAGTATCAGGTGCCACGCATTTCCTGATAGCCGAGTTCGGCTGTTTGGATTCAACACCCACCTTTTCGAGGACTATGCCTCTGGCTTGGGGGCAGCCTTCAAGTGGGTCGAATCTTTCCTTGATTCTTAGGGCACGTTTCACGTAGTGTTTGCTCGACCACCTGAAGCGCTTTCTTTTCTCGATCAATATTCTTGCAGAGAATTCGCCGGTGGGCGACTTTGACTTTGCCATGTTATCAGCAGAAAGGCGGACTTGCTACCCTTATATAACCGTTTTCCTCGGTTGCCTAAGGTTGAACGACTATTCTCACGTCTGCGATGTCAAAGTATCTTCTGATAAGCAGCCTCGCCCTCTCCGCGTTTTTTCCACCGAATCCTACGACCGCTCCTTGAAACTTTGGGTTCCTCAATACTACGACGGCTATCTTGCTTCCGTCAAGACGTTCGCTCAATCTCACTTCGTTCACATATTTCCTGTTCAGCGAGTTTTTTATGAGCTGAACTGGGTCGTCGGAGTAGACAACTATTTCAACCGGCCTCCTTATCATGTTTTCGATCGTCTTCACACATGCACCCTTTCTGCCAATAGCCAAACCTATCTCGTTGGGGCTGACTAAGAAGATGACCCGATTCATCTTCTGGTCTACTATACAGTCCTTTGCAGTGGCTCCGCTGACCCTCTGAAAGAGTGACATCAGCTCCAGTTCCTGCTCGGACCATGTGATCTTGCCAGGCATCTACGTCAGCTTCGCCTTCCTTCTTCTGGGAGGATTTCGTTGAGCTCGTATCCGCCCGTCGACTTTATGGAAAACGCTGAAATTCGAAAGTTTCTTCCAACCGCCCTACCCAGCTCAACCGAGCTGCCCTCATATTCGATTATGGGAATAGAGTATTTCTTACAGTCTCTCTTCAGCTTCTGGAGAAGCTTCTGGTCGATGGATTTCGACAGGATCACGGCCTTTGAGCCTTTGAGTTCGTCTGCGACTTCTTTGGCGCCATAGACGACCTTTCCCTTCTTGGAAACCTTGGCCAGATAGGCTTCAAGCACCTTCTTTTCCAACGTCTTTTCCTCCTTGGGACATGAACAGGTCCACCATTCCTGTGCCTACTGGAATGGGCAACCCTACTATAACGCTTTCGGTCACCCCTTTCAGCTGCTCGGTTTCACCTTTCACCGAGGCTTCTGCCAGCGTGGGAACCGTGATTTCGAAGGCTGCCCTCGCAAGTACACTGGCTTTGCCTCCTACCACACCATGGCGGCCCACCTGCTTAAGTGAGCCTGTTACTGTCATGAGGTCCGCGACCAAGCATATGTGTCGAATGTCCACTTCCAACCCCTGCTCCTCCATCGTGTCCTTGACCTCCTTCACCAGGGCAGATCTTGCAGCTTCAATTCCAAGCGTAGACCATATCTCGTATATGTCGTTTGTGGTCGTTCTAGCTGGGTCGACGCCGTCGATCTTCATCACCTTCGCAAGGTTGGACCCTTTCGTCTGTATAACCCATTCGTTTGCTTCGTGGACGACTGTGGCTTCAGTTATCCCAGGGATACCCTTCAGCCTACTGTTCAATATCTTGGTCTTCATCCTCTGCAGGGAAAGCGGGTCGGCGCCTTCAGCCATCACGATGATTGTGTCCTCTCCGACGATTTCTGGCTTCCTCTTGCTCGTTTCAATGGCAGCCATCACATCCTCTGCTGTCACAACCAGTTCCTTCATGGCCTCCATGTCAAGCATGATGGTGATCTGGCCGCTTGGGTCGATTTCGCTGCTTTTGACGACGTCGCTGATCTTTGAAAAGCGTATTTCTGCCGCGATCCTTCTCGCCACATCAAGGTTGTCGGCGAACTCTGGCAGAAGATATATGTCCATCGTCGGCGTCGACGGCTGCCTTCTCGCATCAACAAGCTCGATCAGTCTTGGAAGGCCTAATGTGATATCACGCTCTTTTACGCCTGCAAAGTGGAAGGTTCTAAGCGTCATCTGTGTGCTCGGCTCCCCGATCGACTGCGCGGCCACAATACCCACGGCTTCTCCTGGCTCTATCAGTGCCTGCTCAAAGAGTTCAGTTGTACGCTTTAGGACATGTTCAACACTGGCCTTTGGCAGCTTAGCCTTTGAGAGCTCCAACTTCAGTTCTTCGACGATCTTCGGATTAAGTGACGGCGCATATTTCGCCAACAGGGCGTCAAGCTCCTTCTCTTTTATCGCCACACCTTCGGCTGTAAGCTGCTCTGCCTCGATAAGCCTCTTTACGTTCACAGCCTTGCCGTGGTCGCTCTTTGACGGGTCCACGCCGTCTTCGCTGTAGAGAAACTGGATTATTGCCCCTTCTGGGTCTCGAACAGTCCTATCATATTCAACCCTAAGGTGCTCCATCGCGTTCACAAGACGCCTCTGCATGTAGCCGCTCTGCTGGGTTCGGACAGCGGTGTCCACGAGCCCTTCTCTACCACCCATTGCGTGGAAGAAGAACTCCAGCGCATTAAGGCCTTCTCTATAGTTTGATTTTATGAATCCCCTGGCGTCAGGGTTGGTGTCGTATGGTTCAAAGTGGCAGAGCGTCCTATTCTCGTATCCTCTCATAATACGTTTTCCTCTTATAGACTGCTGCCCGAGGGCAGCTGCCATGTGGCCGATGTTCAAGGGTGACCCTCTTGCTCCAGTCCTAGCCATAACAAGTGCGCTATTGTCGTCTGAAAGGCTCTTGTCAGCGACCTTTCCCGCGGTATCACGTGCCTTAGATAGCTCGTTTACTATGTACAGTTCAAGAGCTTCCTCAGGCGACAGCCCCCTCATGAGGGGCAGCTTGCCTTCAACGTACTGCCTTTGGAGGTCTTCGATCCTCTTGTAGGCGCCTTCGATCGCCTGCCTAACAGACTCGACTACGCTTGGGGGAAGCCAGAAGTCGTCGTATCCGATCGTGAAGCCCCTGAAGGTTATGTGTGCTTTGATGACCCTAAGTATCGAGTTAAGAAAGTTTCTGGCTGCCTCGCTTCCGTATTCTTTGACTATCCTATGCAGGACACTATCTGGCCTCTCGGCTCCAATGGAAGCCTTGTCTATGACACCTGAAACCAGAACACCATCTCTTATTACAACCTGTCTGCCGTACCAACTGGACTTCAGTACATAATTGAAACCCTTTGGTAGAAACAGAGAGAAGAGTTGTCTACCATGATATAGCTCCTCCGGCTCGCTTTTGGCTGGTTTCGGGAGCTCACCCGAATATCCTCCTATTGTAGCAAGGTTCACGAATTCATCTTTCGTCAGATATGAGTCTTCTTTGGTCAAAAGGTAGGCTCCGGTGATGAAGTCCCGTATCGCTCCAATGATTGGGCCACCATATCTTGGCGAAAGTATCTGGTCTTGAACCCGCATAAGTAGTTCAGCCTCACATCTTGCTTCTTCGCCCTGGGGAACGTGAAGGTTCATTTCGTCTCCGTCGAAGTCTGCGTTGTATGGGGTGCAGACCGCAGGATGCAGCCTGAAGGTTCTGCCAGGCAAGACCTTCGCACTATGGGCCATGATCGACATCCGATGGAGAGAAGGCTGCCTATTGAATAGTACGATGTCGCCGTCGACAAGATGTCTCTCGACAATGTATCCTGTGGTGAGGGCTGAGGCGACCGCGTTTCTATCTTGCACATAGTCCAGCCTGATCTTCACGCCATCAGGTCTGATGATGTAGTTGGCGCCTGGATACTTGTCTCCGTTGACGACAAGCTGTCTTAGGCGTTCAACATTCCATGTGGTAACCTTCTCGGGTACCGTCAGCTTCTTCGCAACCTCCAGCGGGATCCCGACCTCGTTTATGTCAAGGTTGGGGTCTGGAGATATTACTGTACGACTTGAGAAGTCCACACGTTTGCCTGAGAGGTTCCCCCTGAACCTACCCTCCTTTCCCTTAAGCCTCTGGCTCAGCGTCCTAAGCGGCCTACCTGAGCGATGATGAGCCTGAGGGATACCGCTGACTTCGTTGTCAAAGTAGGTTGTGACATGATATTGTACAAGGTCAACTAGGTCTTGGACGATGAGAGGCGGCGAGCCAGACTCCTTGCTTTCCTTCACACGCTGGTTCGTCCTAAGTATGTCCACAAGCTTATGTGTCAGATCGTCTTCAGAACGTATTCCTGTCTCGAGGATTATTGACGGCCGAACTGTTACAGGTGGAACAGGAAGCACCTGTAAGACGAACCATTCAGGCCTCACCTTGTCAAGCTCGTAGCCTAAGAGAATAAGGTTTTCGTCGTTTATCTCCTCCAGCCAAGCGCGTATCGAGCTCGCGAGCAGCCTCGATGGACCTTCATCTCTAACTTCATAGAATGTTGTGGGCTTCACAAGCTGGATTTCATACTTGACCCCACCGCAGTGTGGGCATTGCCTCACCTTCTTCGCCTTGGCTCGGATCTCCCTCGAAACCTTTTCGAGAACCTCTGGCGTGACATATTTTCTGTCTCCAAGCATCTTCCTGTATTCGCCTACTACGTCATCGCTCAAGATCATCTTGTGGCAGACCCTGCAGGTTGTCTGAAGTATCGAGTAGATGTCGTCCACGAAGGCCACATGTATTATCGGCTCAGCTAATTCGATGTGGCCAAAGTGGCCTGGGCATTTGGCTGAAGTGTTACCACATGTCGCACACTTCTGACCTGGCTCCAGGGTCCCCAGCCTTGGGTCCATGAGACCTCCTGGAACAGGTAGACCGTCTCTGTCGTAGGTTTCAGGCGCCATTATTTCGACGACACTGTAGCTTCTTATAACCTGAGGAGAGAATATCGTGAACCTTATTCCCCCAATATTCTTCTGAAGCTCTTCTATCGACATCATGCATCACCTATATCTTGTCCTTGAGCAGAATCCGTGGTAGGATGTTCAAGCTCATCATCTCCTGAACCAGCAGCTTGAACGCGTAGGCCATGGATACGGTCGCGATCTTCGCATTTGGGCCACAAACCCTGCAGATGTACTTTCTAGTCCTCGCATCAAAGTAGGCGATCAGACCACAGTTTTCGCATACGAACACATCCGTCTTGTCGGATTCGTCGAGGAGCCGATCCTTCAACACCATCGAGGTGCCATAGGCTATTAGGCAATCGCGCTCCATCTCTCCAAATCTGAGGCCTCCACCTCTAGACCTGCCTTCTGTCGGCTGCTTGGTGAGCATCTGAACCTGCCCTCTTGCTCTCGCGTGAATCTTGTCTGCGACCATATGATGCAGCTTCTGATAGTAGACTACTCCAACGAAGATTTCTGCAGGATACCTTCTTCCAGTCCTACCGTCGTACATCACCTCCTTACCTGTCTTCACGAACCCCATGTCATGCAGTTGCTTCTCCAGCGACTCAACCGTCTCCCCGCAGAATGTGGTGCCGTCGACCTGTGTTCCCCTAAGTGAGCCAACCTTTCCTCCGATGGATTCGATAAATTGGCCAACCGTCATCCTCGAGGGAAAAGCGTGAGGGTTGAGTATTAGATCTGGCACAATTCCATCCTCCGTATATGGCATGTCTTCGGCGTTTGCGAGGAGGCCGAGGATCCCCTTCTGTCCATGCCTTGACGCGAACTTGTCTCCGATCTCGGGCACACGCATGTCTCTCACCTTAATCTTGAACATCTTTCCCCCCTCCACGTTCACGGACATTATTATCGAATCAACCATCCCATTCTCTGACGGCCTAACAGCGACGGAGGTGTCACGAAGGTATGGTCCGCTTACTTCGATCTCGCGATATTCTTCTGTGAAACGTGGTGGGCTTATCCTGCCGATGAGGACATCGCCTCCGGAGACGCTTGCCTCCGGAAAGATCGCCCCATCCGGCTCTAGGAGGCGATAGAACTTGTCTCCTCGATACCCTTTGACATTGGAATCTGGGCTTGGAACTTCAAATCTGTCCTTCATTCCACCGAGGTAGAGTTGGGCTTCAGCCTCATATAGTCTAAAGAAGAATGTCCTGCCAAGGCCTCTTTCAACCGAAGCCTTGTTCATCACGATCGCGTCTTCGATATTGTATCCCTCATATGACATGACGGCGACCACGACATTTTGCCCGATAGGCCGATCGTTGAGGTTCAGCATTTCGAACGAGCCTGTTGTAACCATCGGCTTCTGTGGGTAGACAAGCAGATGTGCTCTAACGTTCATCGTGTGCTTGTAGATTGGCGACGGGAAACCTAGCGCCTGCTTGGCCATCGCACTTTCATACGTGTTTCTGGGAGACTGGTTGTGTTCTGCATATGGTATTATCGACGCAACAGCCCCAAGCATGCCGGACATCGATATTTCGAGATGTGTATGCTTTGATGTAAGCTGCTCCGGCCTTGTAGCAATAAGACAGTTTTCTTCTTCGTTTGCGTCTACGAGCTCAAGCTGGCCCTTCCTGAGTAGGTCCTTCCACGAGACCTTACCCTTGAGCACCTCCTCCAGGTCTTCCTGCTTCAAAGCGGGGGACCCATTCTTTACGACGATAAGGGGCCTCAGCACCCTACCAGAGTAAGCGTTTATGTATATTCTGGTTTCAGCGTTCGGGTTCTGAGGAGCCTTAAGGTAGATGCTTACATCGCTGTTGATGAGACCGTTTCTCCTCATGCTTCTGAACTCCCTGCAGAATCCCTCTGGGTCCATCACATATCCTGTGAGGCCGCTGTCTAGGAAGACTCTTGCACCCATCAACTTCACCTCCTTCGAGGCATCCCTGTATGGTATCAGCCCTATCTGAGAGATGACGTTGTAGATTTCTCTTGAGTCCGCTGCAACAGATATTATGGCTGAAAGCGCCAGATTCTTTACTAGACCACAGTTTGACCCCTCGGGCGTCTCACATGGGCATATTCTTCCAAAGTGTGTAGGATGTAGGTCTCTCGCTTCAAAGTTAGGCTGGCTTCTCGAGAGAGGCGACTGTATTCTCCTCAAGTGGCTTATGGTTGACAGATAGTTGGTCCTGTCAAGCAGCTGTGTTATCCCAACCTTTCCCCTTCCCCAGTTTCCCGTCGCTATCGCGTTTCTGAGCTTGTCGGTTATTATCCCCGGCCTGATGGCCACATTCACGACACCGATCCCCCTCTTTTGGCCAGAGTGTTCCAGCTGATACTTCATGTCCTTTACCAGGTTTCTGAAGCATGTCCTGAAGAGGTCTGCGAGAAGCTGTCCTGAGAGGCGTATCACCTTGTTGCCGTAGTGGTCTTTGTCGTCTGAGTTGATCCATCCAAGCTTGAACTCTAGAAGCTTACATACTGCTTCGCCTATGAAGAGGGCTTTGTCTATGCGGTTCTGTGCAGACTTGCCCAGATGTGGAAGAAGCCCCCAGTCGAGGACGTTTTCTGCACGTTTCACTCGATACTCTTCCTGTAGCCCGTGGGCCACCCTGTTTCCCAAGTAGACGAGTGCATCGTTGACTGTGACGACTTCGCTACTCTTGTCGAAGGTTGGGCCTAGAAAGTCCTGTATTTCAGACTTAAGTGAGACAGCTTCAACTATCTCCTTGTCTGATTCGAGGCCGAGCGCCCTCATCAGCACAACCACGGGTATGTCGGTTGGCACGTTCGAGAACCTGGCATAGATTACACCATCTTGATGTAATGATATTCCAAGCTTCGACCTATATCCTACCACAGACGAGTAGACGGTTGCAGCGAATATGTTCACTCCACCCTGCTTTTTTACGTCGACGAGGATCTTGTTTGGCGCAAGATCCTCCAATCCGACGATTACGCGCTCAGAGCCGTTGATTATGAAGTATCCGCCTGGGTCAAGGTAGTCTTCGCCTTCTTCGACCAATTCTTCGTTGGACTTTTTAGAGAGTGGACACAGCTCCGACTTCACCATCACCGGGAGGTCTCCGATGTAGAGATATTGGGAGTCGGTTACAACGCCATTCGATAGGATCTTCATTTCAAGCTCTATGGGAGCAGAGTATGTGAGGTTCCTCATCCTCGCCTCCATCGGGGTCACGAACGTCTTTGACGCATCATGTTCGGTGACTCTAGGCGACCCCACGCGGACCTTTCCAAACTGCACCGTGTACGGGTTAGTGAGAGTTTCCACTTCTATCTTAGAGATTTCGTCAACTATCACCTGCAGCCCATATCTTACGAACTCGTTGTAGGAGTTTATGTGCTGCCTCGCAATCCCCTCTTCTTCGACGATCGTCCTTAGAAGGGGCCACAGGTCCTGAGATTTTTTCTCCATCAACTTCTGTCACTCGATCACAAACCTGTAGTAGTAGACTGTCCCAGAAACATCACTCTTTCTCGTTATCTTGATTATGTCTCCAGGCTTCGCGCCCAGCTCTCTGATAGCTGGATCAGAAGACAGGATGTATGGCAGCTGATGTGGCTTGACGTGGTACATGTCCAGAACCTTCTGTGCTTCTTCAGCAGATAACACTTCATGTTTTGGGACAAGGATGTGATCAGACACCAAGAACTCCTTCTTTTCCACCTTCTTACTCATTTAAGAACACCCCTAAAGCAAGGAGCGTAGGAAGAAGCTTCATTCAAAAACGCCTAACAAACCCTAAGACGACGGTTATTTAAATGTTATCCCATATGGAGAGACGGCTGCAGCCTACGAGCAGGCGCTGTATCCGCATGCGGGACATATCAGGCAGCCTTCAGAATACTGTACTGGAGCACCGCATTCTGGGCAGGTCGGCGGCATCCCATTTAGGAGATCCTTTCTTTCGAGGACATGTTCAGCCTCCCTCTTTTCAGTTTGCGCCTGCGAATACTTGAGCAGGGATTCTTGGTCCTTCAGCCTACCTCCAAGTCTGGTCTCCATCGCCAAAGCGATCGCATGAGAGCATGAGAGCACCTGAACCCCCTCGCTCCATGTGGGAATTGGACATCTTATCCCCTTAAGCTGCTCGATGATCGCTTCAGGATCAACTCCACTCCGTAGAGAAAGAGATATCAGCCTGCTCAAGCCTTCAGCGAAGCTGTTCATACATCCACCCGACTTACCCATGGTGGTGAAGACTTCACATAGGCCATTTTCGTCTTCGTTTATTGTCACGTAGAGGTTACCGCAGCCCGTGCGAATCTTGTACGTGAACCCTCTAGTAACAGGAGGACGATCTCTAGGCTTCGCCATAGCCTTCTCTCTGCCCTCTCCGAGACCGAATGTTATCACTTGAGCGTCCTTGCTCTTGTCCCTGTAGATTGTGACACCCTTACATCCAAGATCGTATGCTAAGAGAAAGATTCTGGCAACATCCTCCTTCGTAGCATCGCTTTCCAAGTTCACCGTCTTCGACACCGCATTATCTACATACTTCTGGAAGGCAGCCTGCATGCGCACATGAACCTCCGGTGGTACATCATGTGCACTAGCAAAGAGCCTCTGAACATCCTCGGGCACAGCCTCCACCCCCCGGACAGAGCCTCTTTCAGCAACCTTCTCCATCACCTCTTGACTGTAGAAGCCCCTCTCTTTGGCGATCTCCTCAAAATATGGGTTAACCTCCACAAGGTCCGCGCCATCAAGAACATGTTTGACGTAGACGACCGAAAACAGCGGCTCAATACCACTCGAGCATCCAGCGATCATACTTATCGTGCCAGTTGGAGCGATCGTGGTAAGAGTTGAATTCCTCAAACAAGGATACCTGCCATAGTACGAGCTCTTCTCAAAATTGGGAAAACTACCCTTCTCTCTGGCCAAAGAAACAGAGCAAGCCCTCGCCTCATCAGAGACAAACTTCATCACATCATCGGCAACCTTAAGAGCCTCATCACTATCATACGGCACACCCAAGCGAACAAGAAGATCCGCGAAACCCATCACACCCAAACCGATCTTCCTATTAGCCTTAGTCATCCGCTCAATCTCCACCAAAGGATACCTATTCACATCAATCACATCATCAAGAAAACGGACAGCAGACCAAACAACCCTCTTCAACCTATCAAAATCTACAACAGCCACACCATCAACCAACTTAACCATCAAACTCAAATTAATAGAACCCAAATTACAAGACTCATAAGGCAAAAGAGGCTGTTCCCCGCAATTGTGAACAACTATTCCGTTACATATCGCAGACTTGGTGACTGGTTCCGTCAAATCATATACCTTCTTGGTACCTATGAATTCTATTTTCGCAAGTCTATCTTCTGGCCTATCTGTTCGGAATGCCCTGTTCAGTTTACCAGCCTTCCTCGTCTGTTTTTCGGATAAGAAGCCGATGCCCTTCGTAAAAAGGGGAATGTTCCCGCGGCTTATGTTGAGCTCATAGCAGATACCATCGAGGAAGTACTGTCTTTTTTCCCCCGATGATGTCACATAGTTGAACCCTATTCTTTCCTTCCTCGTTCTATCATATATCCTAGACCTGATTCCAAGGTTTACAAGCAGAAGTTGCACGCCCTTCAATAGGTCCTTTGACTTAGAGCAAAGTCTGATGTGATAATTGCCTGTTGGCTCATGGACACCAATAGTTCCATCGGCTGTAAATAGCCCTTGTAGGAAGCCTATTACAGCCTCTTTTGGTGCTGTGAATATTGTTTCCGGCACCCTCTTCTGTCCTGCCTGCACCGGCTTCACCCCAAGCTCTTCGAAGAATTCTACAAACGGCTTTGAGTGGTATGATAGGTGGTAGACTCCGTTTCCTCTCCTAACCTCCTTTATATCTTGACCATACCATTCGTTCAGTATTGGCTTTAGGTAGTTCAACACGTCCAAGTCTTCTTCTGAGAACGTGAACCCTACTCTGCAGTCTTTTCCCTCCCTTATCCAGCCGTCTCCTGTTAGCCAACCGAGGACCTGCCCCAGCTCTTTACTCCATTCTGTTGGAAGTTTCAACTTTGTCGTCTTACCATTCTCTCCTTTGAATTCGTTTTTGACTTCGAATGGAAGCCTCCTGTCTGTGTTGAAGCCTCCCTCACCCGACTGTATCAGAATTCGGTGCTCTCTTGTGAGATCAGATGCCTTCACCCAACCTCTGTCTGTGAGGATTCTATGATCGGGGGTAACTTCGAGTTCGTAGCCAGATTCTGTTGTTATCCTGTACACTTCCCTAACGCCGGAATAGATGGCGTTTGAGATCGGATTGAATGATACCCCAGATTCTGAAATCTGCATCAGCGATATCGACCCATCAGAGTTCACAACCTCGATCGGCACTCGGTTGTCTGTTGCTATGGGGATTCCGCCAAGAGAATACTTTTGAACTAGGTCCTCCATCTTCATCAGGCCAGACGCCGTGGAAACCAAAGCGTCTCCTACAATGCATGGGTTTGTGCTCTCTATCTGGGCTATTGACTGCAGAGGGTTCGCCCTGTTTATCTGATCTATGAACACGACACCTGGATCACCGGTCGCCCAAGCAGTCTCAACAATGAGGTTAAAGATGTCTCTGGCCTTCTCGCTCTTGACAGGCTGGTTTGTCCTCGGATTCACCAGAGCATATTCCCCATCCTCCTTCAACTTCTTCATAAAGTCGTCTGTTACAGCCACCGAAATGTTAAAGTTCTGGAAGGACTTCTTGTCAAGCTTGCAGGTTACAAATGACCGTATGTCAGGGTGGTCAACTCTCAGAACACCCATGTTAGCACCTCTTCTAGTACCACCCTGCTTTATAGCTTCAGTGGCTGCGTCAAAGACTCTCATGAAAGAGACAGGCCCACTAGACACCCCCCTAGTCGATTTCACAATGTCATTTGCCGGCCTAAGCCTAGAAAAAGAAAATCCCGTGTTATGAATTATTGTTAAACCATGCTTGCCAGCCAAATAATTGTTTGTTCCTTCTACCGTAAGATCGTAAAACTCCCCCTCACCGACCCCTTTTTCTATCTTTTTCACCATCAGCAGGGAAGGCAATATGTTCCTAAGAGATTGAAGTCTCACCTTTGAAGAATAGGAAAGTCTGCTGGAAGCAAGTAACTCGTTTATCAGCAACAGCAGCTTCCTACTGCTAACTCCCTTCTTTTGCTTCCATCCACCAAGGAAGAATTTTTTGCCGTTAACCACTATCGATTTTCTCCAGATTTCTCTTGAACGAGTTTCCACACCTGCTTCTAACAAGAATGGTTCAAACAGTTCAAACGTTATTGGCGCAGAAAGAGACGTGTTTTTCACCTTCAACCATTCGCTGAGCCTTTTAAGCTTTTCTCTACTGACCATGTACGGTGCTATAAGATTCGAGAGAACTTGAAAGCTGTCTAAGCCACTTATACAAATTTCGTAAAGCTCTTTCCTTCTCCTAAACCTACTTTTTATGCCAAGAAGGTGGAGGAGTACACACAGATCTTCAGCAAACTCTTTACTTGCAGAACATAGTTCGATTTGTCTCTTGTTAAGGGCAACATAGCCGTCGCCATCCAACACTCCTGCCAGAAAAGCGCCTATCACAGAAAGAGGGGATTTAAAAATCTCTTCTGGTATGCGAAATATTTCTTCTTTCTTACCTATTCTTCCTCTGTTCAACTTCTTGATAGCATCTATCAATCTTCCATTGTATACAGTTATTCTGTAGACAACGTGCTTAGAACGTTTATCTTTTCCTATAGAATAGTGTACACCAGTCAAGTCAGCAAGGATCTTCAGAGCGGCATCGATCATCATCTTGTCAGAATTGAATATTCTTAGTCTGTAGCCGTTCTTGGTCTCATCTATGGAACCGTCCGTCAAGATCAAGCCAGCCAACCAGCCAAGTTTCTCATCTAGAATAAATCCGCAGGCCTTCCCGTAATATCTGTAAGGCCAGTTCTCGACCAAACTAGAGTTCGATGTCAGTATATACTCTCCGACTTTTAGTTCCCCAGCTTCTTTTTCCAAAATTTCTCCTTTTTCAAAGACAAAGAAAGGATGCCAATCACTAACTACTGCTTCACAACCTCCTGTGGCAACGATTCTAACAGTCTTCTCCCTAGGTAGTCGATACTTCCACAACTTTTGCACTTTACCCCATACCATGCATCCAGAACTTCTGTCAAAGGTTGGAGTCATGATGTTAAGGTCTGAAACATCGACAAATTCTTTATCTATTCCTTTGACTGTAGCCTTGCCTGCTTCTAGGCTCTTGTAAACTTCTTCTATTCTTTCTATGCCACAATGTGTTGTAAATATCCTAGAACCCTTTTCTATACAGCCACCTCCACTTTTGTGGATAAGGGCAGCATTCTTTACAGCGTCAAAGATTCCCTCCATGGAGTCGTCAACAGGAAGGACAAAACAGGCCGACAGCTGGCCAAGGGGGCGGCCGGCGTTCATCAGGGTTGGGCTGTTTGGGAGAAATTCGAGGTTAGCCATCATCTGATAGAATTCGTTAGCGAACCTCGCAACCTCCTCATCGCTTTTACCATAAAGCTTTTCAGCTGAAGCCACAGCCGCCGCAACCCTCATAAACATTTCTTCTGGAGTCTCGATGATCTTACCATTTTCATCCTTGGCAAGATACCTCTTCTCCAAAATCACCATCGCATTCTCTGTGAACCTGATCTTCTCCAAGTAAACCTAAAGATTCTCCAGATACCGTAATTAAGTTTTGTGTTCGAGAAAATTGACAAAAACTACAGAAGACAATTCTTGCACATAGGCTGCAGGTTAAGAACTTTTGATAAGAACCC